>Ga0214478_100734_pt1 | contig 18400 bp, 19 predicted proteins | sample M1_20Mar14CPVII9_2_FD_178001 | JGI IMG/M metagenome (GOLD analysis project Ga0214478, IMG submission 178001) | Marine eukaryotic communities from Monterey Bay, California, United States - M1_20Mar14CPVII9sort6BwellD7 | ecosystem: Environmental > Aquatic > Marine > Unclassified | place: USA...
AAGGGATATTTGAGTAGGGCGTACAGCTGTTTTTACAGCTTGTTTTCAAAGGGGGAGAAAGATTGTTGCAATCTTCCTCCAAAACAAGAGCCCAATAGGACCAGTATAAGCATAAGAACTTATATTCAACATCTCGTGTCACTCGTGTCACTTGCGAAGGATTGTAAATATTGCTAAGCCTTATAATGTCTTGACATGGTTGTGTATCGGGGAATAAGTTGTCTACTGTGCGGAGGCCAAGTCTAATATTTTTGTTGAATTCTGCCACGGTGCGTTGTACACAACTGTCAAAAGCATCTGCGCTGTTTAAATTCTCTGCAGTGATTGTATAAATAGACTCAAGAGGTACAAACTAATACCAAACGCAATGTTAGACATGGACATGATTGCTAGTTTGGATATGTCAGCGAATTCTATTCTTACCTTGGTTGAACCCCAGCCACGACATACACCCGTCACACTTCCTCCAGACCACTTTCCCTCGATACCAATTCCCTCATCGAAGCGGTGAAACTGTTGAAGAAGTTCATCACACTTGCCACACAAAGGATCCGAAGATCCTTTGCACTCCTTTTCGGTGGACAATATTGAACTTGATCCTATTAAAGGTAACTCTCGAGTGGTATTGTACTGAAGTAGTATATCACGACTGAGTCCTTGTACATCTTCCAACTATTTATTGATATAAAATCAAAGTTAATGAGATGCCTTGTCAAAGTATTGAGAAATTTCAAAATATTCTCACCTTTCCTTTAATGTCCTTCTCATCAAATACTCTGACCGTTTCATCAACCTCTCCTGTATCAAAGTCAAAATCATCGGCAAAAAAGAACGCATACATGTCATACAATGAATATTCGGCAGCACAAATGGCAAGTCGGAGGCACTGTTCTGCCTTACGATCATCTCGACTGGCGGGAAGACATACATTTGTATCATCTTGGAGTCTTCGATGTGTTATTGTTCCCTCTTCTCTAGAAACACGTGCATTACGATACCCTTGCTGATGATGACTCTGATAACTTAAATGGTTACCTAGACCATGATATCCATGCACTAGATGGCGATTTTTTGTACGATAGTGGTAGTCAGCCTTGGAAGCGCCTGAATTGAAGTGATACTTTTTTGGTGACTTTGGATCATTCAAACTTTGTTTCCTTGATGATAATAGTTTACGATTGTGAGGAGGAACCTTGCTTGCCTTCTCAAGGTTTGTTTCGGCAAGACCACTATATTGAGATACAAACTTCTCAGCTTCTTTCATGTGCTTTTCAGCCTTGGTGATTTGATTCACGGTAGTTACAAGGATACGTTGAAGATGGCTTGGCAATGGCCCACTCAATTGGAGATCATTCAGATAATCCTTGACAAGAGACATTGCTTTCGAAGTAGCTTTCATTGCATCTTGATCACTTGAGGCATCATCAAAAGCAATTTGCTCAAGTTCAAAACGCACTTCAGATAGTTCTTCAAAAGAGACAAGTTCACCAACTGAGCCATGATCATGAAGTCCAGCGGCATCTGATTCTTCCCTATTAATAGGATCTAGGATCACTTGATCTTCTTGATGTTCCAAGGTTATTGCTGCTACATCGGCGTCTTGTCTAAAACTGCTGCTTTCTGACTCAGACTGTTAATAAACAAAACAAGTGTAAGTTCAGTTGAGCATGTTATTGAGCTACACATGATGACAAAAGTGATATGAATAGCAAGACACAAAGTCAACAACCTCAACATACCTCAATACTAACTCCCTCAACAACCCCGTCATCAAGCACCTCATTCACGCCCTTGGTCGATTCACTATCGTTGTTATGACTAAACCAAGCAGCTTCTCCGCTACCTAAAATACAAAGTACACCTGTAATTACCATCAGGACAAGAAGACTACGATAACCTTTCAACTGAGGCGGCGCGGCCTTGTTTTTGGCCTTGTTACGAGTATGACCACGGCTCTTGCCACGGCTCTTACCCTTGCCACGACCCTTATGACGACTCTTGCCTCCGCTATGATTTGACTTGGGATAGATTAGGCTTGACTTGAGGAGAACGATCCTCAAAGTCTTGTAAATACGATCATAGAGAGCTCGAGCATACACGGAGCTCAACATTTCATTCAAACCGATGCCAAACATAGACCTCAACCTTGAAGTTTGGAAGAACGATGATGTTGCCGTGATCATTACGAAGATCAAGACGGCAAATGCAACGAGGAAGTTAGGACGGTTGGAGTTTGGCATGCCCTTTATTTCTTCCAGAGTCTTGGTACTAGTATCACTCAACGCCGCCTAAAGATAAGTATCAGACAAGAAGTAAAAGGGTGAATAACAGTTGCCTAAGAAGGATAAGGAGACAATGTACATACATAGTACTTACATTCACGATAGTATCCTGTACGCTTGAATCAATTTGACCATCGTCGTCAGCTTTGAGTTTCAAGCTGAGATTCTTCGCCTCTGGCTTGCTTACTTCTGGCTTGGATACAAATGCTGATTCGTCATCATCCACTGTGGAATGGATTGATACTCCAGGATCTTCATCTCGGACAATCACGGCTCTGCTTGAGGGGCTTGTGAGGTTAGAGCTTGAGTTTGAAACCTCACTCTCAGCTCTATCATCAACAAAGCCGCCTTTGTTGGTACTTGTGGCCAAGTCGTCGCCAAAGAGAATGCTTGATTGAATCAACTGTGCAAAGAGAGTGACATTGAGCAACAACAAACCATTAGTATTTTAGCACAGTGGTTACTCGCCATTCTAGTAGAAATAACTCTCTTACCAATGGACCACTAATACCTCCCATACGAGCACTGCCAAAAATCTTCTGAATCCAAGACTTGGGAGACGGTTGTTCCAACCCGTCGTCTCCACTTTCCACTTCACCATTGGCATCATCCTCAACTAACTCTGAGTTCTGTAAGAGTATGATGGGTGAGAGAGAAGTTATAATCAACAACTACCAAGAACTTGTATGTGTGTCTACATACCTCTGACGATACCATTCCATCACGACGGCTGTTGACAGTTACTTGAACTGAATCTTGCCACAAAACATTCGCAAACACACCACTGTCCCCTCCACTTAGTTCATGGATGTCCTGTAAAGTAAGAGAGAGAGACGAATGAGGAGTGATGAGACTCTTGTGAAAGTTGGTTATGAAGAGGATGTCAAAGGAACAAATCCTTACCATCACATCCTCACGTTCAGCCAAACCAGATACATCTTTCACATCACTGCCACTATCTCCTTTCCACCAATTGGTACCCCCTTTAACATTTGCTGCGGTCTTCTATAGTTTGAATAAGGTAGATGATTTGATGAGAATTGAAAATAGAGTTGAGATGACTATGTCCAATCAGCTAGACTCACAGCAATAACTCCACTTCTAACCTCCGTTGCTAACCCCAACACATCTCCCCAACGATCCTCGCCACCATTAGTACCACCACTGATACCTCCTTCCTCAACGGCTACATCTACCATCTGTTTATGAGTGCGACGAGGAATAGGAGTGTTAGTGTTAGAGAGGAGATCGAAAATGAACACATCACAACACGTTTGTCTATGAGAGTAATGTGGACAGAAGATCACTTACCGCTGATCCACGATGACCATAGCCTCCATCTAGATGGTCTTGAGTATGTGATGTCACCAAATCCAAACCACTACCACCACCATCGTTCCCTCCTGCTGATGACTAATGAGTGACACATCATTGATGAATTGAAAATAGAGATGCGTTAGATGTGTGAGTGTGAGTTTGAATGTACAACATATGGGTAAAACAGAGGTATAGTCGTATAGTCTGCCCTGCTCATTGGAGTTTGGGTATCAGGCAATATGTATGTCACGTCGTAAGAGGAGGCCCCCATCGCTACTTTGACTCTTGATTGACAAAAAAGGATACCTAAATAGGATACCACTTCTGTCAGCACAACAATTGCCGAGTAGTAAATGGTAATGGTGTATTCAACACTTTGATCTTGTGGTAGAATAGTACCGAGAACTGGCACAGTGGTACAGTACTCTGCGGAGAAGCCTTGTGGATTGAGGAAGAAATAGACCAGGTTAAACTGAAAACTTCTCAGACTTCAATCCATCATCCTCCGCTCATCTCCTAGTCGGCTGCCTCGTCTTGTGATCCCAACCAACATCGTCAGATGTTGGGAAGTAGTCCTCATCTTCTAACCACTAACATATGCGGCATACACACCACTGTGCATACTATGAGTATGGCGCTACACGAGTTGGCAATAGTGATGCTCGGGGATTTCTCCTATATGTGATTGTCGAAGATCGACGAGGAATTGTCCTGCCTGGCGTTTATCTCCATACGAGAATAAGACCAACCATTAACAACTCTACTCGGGATCTCGGGGTAATGCAGATAGACTTGTAGCCTTGACGTGCATATCATATGATCGTATCCAATAGGATACCGACCGATGATAGATTGAACTATCTTATCCTCCTTGGTGGGGGATGGAATAGAAGTCTTGATGTAGCCTCGTCGCATCGACTTGTATTCAACTATACTATACCTCTGATTCACATACTATCTATAAAAGAACTCACCATCTTAATAGATTGAAAAGACAGGAGAAGAAGGAAGATATGAGAGTGTGATGTGTATTGAAGAACAAGAATGGCGATGATATAATAGAATGTGAGAATGCATTGTATTAACGCTCTTCTTAAATACTTACATTGCCATCAACTCCTCCAAGTTGAGCTGCTTCCTTCATCACCACAGGACCTTGATGATTGCCAAAGGATATCGCTCCAACATCCATCCTTTTAGGATGGATACTACTACTGCCGCCGCCGCCATGAGGCTGTATCATCATTGAGTGAGCGAGTGATCATGATGTGATAAACCAAGAGAGAGAAAAGAGTATAGGATAAGATGGATGAGTAGGCAGTTGAAGAATATTGTCATGTAGATACAATAATAGTAATAGATAATGAGACAGTATCAGTTTCAGCTTCTTACTTACCGACGGTGCAGATGCCATGGCATTGCCGAATGTGGCCGCCAAAGATAATGAAGTATACTTCATATGGATTGTTTGTTGCAATTAGATTGCTTGCTTTTGTTGATGTTTGATAACTTGAGACTCTTCCTATATTCCTTGATATAAAAAAAGTGATTCTATTGTTGATGTTCACTCAGCGCACGCCTTAACAATCTCAAGGCACTACTAAAAGTAAGGCAGTTGGCAGTCTACTGCCGAGTAAGCCCCAACACATGCAATGATTAGTTTGCACATGTTGAGTACGTACTTTAGCATCTGCCATTTTTGTTCCCTGCAGAAGGATATCTTTTGAATTACTTATACATTCTTCAACATAGTTGTCGTATCTCTAATTCGGGCCGTGGATTGCCTATTATATTATCTCTGCTCATTGCGGTGATAACAGCGTCCTATCTCCGCCCTCCTCTTGAAAGCACAAGGATAACAGCCTCTTATCTCTGCTTCATCTAAAATGAGAATGGTGATAATTGCCTCTTTTCACTTATCTCTGCCCTTCTAAAAGAGAACAGGATACTGAACGGGCGGTTCTCATATAACCTCCTAAAGATTGACTGCCTTTAAACTTCTTCAAGGTTCAGGAGCATAAGATGGAAATCTTCATCAAATGTAGAGACTCAGTTGTTATCAGGGCTCGCTACTCTGGGCGGCGATGGATCCTTCTAAGTTGTTGCTATTGCTAGTAGAGTGTATATCCTTAATAATGTTGAATACTGATGGGATTTTTTAAGTTCAAGTGATGATGTAACTACCTCCAATTGATGGATTAGTACCCGTGCCCCTTCTTCTTCAAAAAGTAATGTACCTAATAATATTGACGTGTAGAACGACCACCGTATGATCAAACTCCAAAGAAGATTAATAGTTTAATGTGGGAGGTCAATCATTATAGTAGCGCCGCATTCATTGCAAATCCACATCACATGTTGTACGATTTACGATGGACTTATTTGAATTATTGATTCATCCAGCCAGACGGACTACTTTCGTCTTAGATTTGTATTATTACGTTGGATAAGTTTAATAATAATATAATATGAGAGTAAACATCACTACCCGAGAGACTACCCGTTTTTTTAAATATGAATATCCACTTACTTGCTGTGTTAAACCTCCAATAATCATCCATCATTATCATTGGATAGTGAATATGCAAATAATCAACCATGTACCCCATGTATAATATAATATGGCTGGTCGTTGTGGGTAGTATGAGAGGTCCTTAATTGTAAGTTCTGATGGCGAATAATACCTATCAATTGCAAAGAAATATCTTAATATCAATTGCAAAGTAATATTACGTCATTGGTTAATAGATGAAGCTCATACGCACGATACTACAGCATCATCTGCATGAATAATCATTCAATGTACCAACCTCATACTATAACAAATCATCTCGTCGTACATATTGTCCCTTCAAGGTATTGCATGTTACTAGTTTAAAAAAATACACACAAGAAGAATGCTTAACCTAAGCGCAACTTTAACATGGATTTGTAACCGACAATACTGATTAACTACTAACTCCAGTTATACCACAGAGAGTATTAACCAAAGCAACCACAAATTGCAAAAGAATTTGCAAAGTTTTGTTGGGAAGGAATAAAAGGTCGGAATGTACCTACCCTCTTCCATATTGATTAAATTATTGCGGTACTGTACATTTCATGTTATTATATTAATACTATTAATTGCATTTCCGTGTACTTTTACTCATTCATACCATAAAGTAGAAGAGATAGTGGACCATTGCAACTTACCTAAGCAACTACCACTGCTGGAAACGTATTAATACGGCTATGTGGCTTACGTAAAAAAAACTTGATGGTTGATGTGTTGTGATGGCAACCATGTGGCTCGGCTCATCTATCAAACATTTAGAGGCAGCACTATATCAGTATTGTGGTTTGCAATAATGATGGCGGTGTAGTCGTCTACGATAATTGCAAAGCAGTTTAGTTTTGCAAAGAGAACGAAGATTATATTTTATGAGAGTACTCGTCTGACACGAAGTAATGAAGAAAGATTTAAAGGAGAAATGAAACACCATTGTATTTTGGTTGATAAGAATAATGATACTAAAGTAAAAGAGGAGGAGACTAATGTTGATAATGATACGACTTGCCCCCGATAAACAGCAACCTTCATATATCATATCTTAAGCATTATGCACACTCGTCAATCGTCAACATATACAAAAGAACAAATTATATAATATATTATTTGGGATAAATTTGCATACACACATCACACAAGTGAATGTACAAGCAAGTGTGCTACTACTTCGTTTAACACATACTATAACCGGTGAGCTATTTAATGGACGACATCAACCTTACATTATCAACTATCGTATGCTAAGAATGAAGCGAAGCAATTTGAATCGGATCTCGTTGGGATTATGGGGATTATGCATCAGAATATATTGTGGGTAATTATCGAATCCACGAATTGCAGTAGTCTCAGTTGGTACAATGATACTTTAGCAGACGTCTGTGCTACCTGTATGTTATTCCTATTATACTTAATGTTCAGGAAGATACCAAGCGACGCAATTGAGAATGAATGAGACCCTTTGGTATACGATGAGTGGGTTACATTGAAACTTCTTTCTTTAATTAAGGATACGACAATGTCTTTTATGCCTCCACTGCTTTAAATAGTTCATCAAGTGCGGTCCTTTGGAGGATGGTTGGAGGCCAAGAGATTCTTCGTTGATGATCAACTAACTCAGGATTAAAGTCAACAGCTTCGTCTTCGTTCCTCCTCTCTGTCGGAGGACCATCAATCTCAGTTTGCTCCTCATCAACATGTTGTCCATCCTCAGCCAGATCCTCAACGGTATCAGCTGCCATTTCACTTGTTTGGACAGATGGTGTTATTGCAAAAGAGACTTGTTTCTTCATCTTCGTATTAGTATCCAAAGGTTTGGTTCCACTAGTACTAGGTTCTGATACTTCCACAGTTGTTTCCGCAGTGTCTAATCTACTTAGCTGAGAAATGACTTGCCCAACAGTTTCAGTTTCAGACGTTTCAGTAGTGGATCTCCTACTATCTCCAAAACTCCTCAGCAGACTCAAACCTCCTCGCATTGACGAAAGGACCCTACTCTCAGCAAAAGGGGCAGTGAAACTTATTCCAGTCTCAAAGTATCGTACTATTCGAGGATACATGTAAACGATTAGATTGAAGAACCCTTGCAAGGGAACTGTCATGGCGAATAAGACTCCGACAAAACCGGGTGGCGTCTTGCCTGCAAACTGCATAAAACGGTATATGCTACCAAATATCCAACAACTATACATACTCCCAACATATAAACAGGCTTGATTTCTAATCTTTCTGCTCTTGTCTCTCTTCTTCTTGACACTCAAATCCAATACTTTTGAGTATGCAGAGATACTCCTAAGTCTCCTTGTCATATACTTGTCAAGCTTCTTCTCAGTATTCAGTACAGTCCTGTAAATTATTATCATGGTAATGGCTAGAAAACATATAATTATCCAGACTGGAACATATAGAAATGCCAGACGAAACGCTCCATAATTAGGATTGTGTCTCTCTGGATGATTTGGTAGTCCAGGTCCAATCCAACAAAACGGAGGTGATGCATTCAATAGTTTCATTCCTAGAGCAGTAAATCCTGTTCCGAGACCTGCCAAGATGGGAAGTGCATGCAAATACTTCTCGATTTTAACAACCCGAATCTCTTTCCATCCGCATACAACGACGAGGATATAATAAGTAGCCAAGGATACATTGTAAGTTATTGTACACAATATGCCGGACTGATCAAAGAATCCCTGTAACAGAGAACCGGAGTATCAGTTAGGTACAACCTGCCTATTTAATAGCAACATGCATATTATCTTACCATTGCTGAACACGTTTGGACAGGCTAGGTATGCCTCTCCTCGAGGCATAGGCCAAGTTGAGAAGACAGCACTAGACGAACCGAAACAATCGCTGATAGACATGGACATAATAAGCCGGTGATACTAGAGTGGAAAGAAGATGTGCATTTGAGTTAGAGGCATACAGCGAGCAACACAGCGAGCAACGAGCAGTGTTGAAAATGAGAAAACATCAACTCACCACCAAGCCTCTTCGTCTTTTATTCCTCAACACATGTTGAACTATAAATGCTGATGAACATAACGATAAGAAGCCTGTAAATTTAGGTGCTAATGCTAGTGTCTTATCTATAGTGCTATACTCATCATCTGTTGTAGTAGTTGACGCCTTTGCAATTGCAAAGGCGGAAAGAAGAAGTATAAGATGATAATGACAATGATGCATGTTAGTGTTTTGTGTTTGTTTATGTGCTAAGGCTAAGTAGTTGACGTTGAAGTAGATCGATATAAAGAGGCGTCGTGTATTACGTTGATGTGTTGATAGAATGATTAGAGATAGTCGTCTCGGTTGACAATGACAAAGAAGGAGAGACTACAATCTATATACTACAATGCACATCAAGTTCAAGTAACATCAAAACATCGCCGCCTGTGTTGGTCAGAAGTGACAAAACATGTTATACCTACGTCTAAGGAACATCACACAAACTTCTTGGGTAGCGAATACAACTGGATTTGGATAGATATCTTTTTTTAAGATGTAGCCTTATAACTTATCATGCTCGTTTCCGTGACAATAGCCTCCTTTCTCCATCCCTGGACAACCGATCCGAGCATGAAGAAACTGGCTTTGGTGTATCTTTATTGACGTCAATACTCATCTCTGTCCCCTTTAAGGCACAAGTACAAGGATATATAGGACTCTACTTTAGTATCGTACTTCGATGACACAGATTACTAGTAGTCAATTAAAATTATGTTGTACAAACTACATAGTGATTTCACACATGGAATGAAATGCCATGCAAAGAAGAGATGACCCATTGTTTGTATATCAAGATATCAACATGAGAATGTCCATATTGATTCTGTCATTCACAAATCCTGGTAAAGTTCATCTCTGATAGCAAGCCATTTCATCACCACTCACACATACAAATCTTCTTTTTGATAAAGCCACAAGCACAATGTAATGCAACTTAATCAAAGCAAAGCCCTTTAAGGAATTGTATTCCTCAAAGGGCTTAGCCTCAGCAACCAGCTGCTGCGGCATCCTCACCACTTTCCTTGGTAATGCTCAATGTTGTAAACTCCTCGGCTGTAGTGGGATGGATACCAACCGTCTCGATGATGTCCTCGAAGGTACATCCCAACTTCATGGCAGTCCCAAAACCTTGCATAACCTCACCGGCATTCGGACCGAGGTAATGTAGACCCAACACCTTACCAGTATGCTTGTCCACAATGGCCTTGCAGAATCCTTGATGTTCACCTCTTGAGGGTGAAATACTCCATTCGAGAGGAACAAAGTACTTGTGGTAAATATCCAAATTCTCTTTACCGAATTCGGCAATGGCATCATCTTCTGAATATCCCACCGTACCATACTCTAGAGGAGTAAAGACTGTAGTGCATATATTCCTATAATCCATCGGCAATGTCGATCCACCGAATAGACGACGAGCAAGTGCCTTACCAGCATGAATAGCCACGGGAGTAAGCTCTGGACAGCCATCCATGACATCTCCAATAACATAAATATTGGGTGTGGATGTCTGTTCATACTTGGCGGCAATCTTGGAATTCTTGGGATTAACTTGAATACCAACCTTGTCTAAACCAAGCTTACCGGTATCACCACTACGTCCAATCGCTCCTAGGACGGTGTCATACTCATCACTCTCCCCACTTGAGAACGTTACCTTAATCTTATCACCATTAACCTTTTCCAACTTGGTAGGTACAACACCCTCACGAAACTTAACACCCTCACTCTTCATATGTCCACCAATTAAATCTGCACATTCACGATCAAATCCACGTAATAATATAGATCGTACCGCCACGGTAACATCCTTACAAATACCACGTAAGAATCCTGCACATTCCAAACTAATATAGGATGCACCAACACATAATACCTTACCAGGATCAGTGTCTAGTGAAAAGATATCATCACTACTTACTGCTAATTCACCACCCTCACATGATATGGGTGTGGGACGTCCACCGACGGCAATTAAACAACGTGAGAATGTAATTGATCCCTTGGTACCCTTCTTATCAATAGTTTCGACGGTATGTTCATCAATAAAACTACCCAATTGATTCAAATATGTCACTTCCTTCTCACGTAAATCAACACGATACTTGAAGTTTAATCCACGAATATGATTCTGTACATTATTCTTTAATGTTTCCCATGATTGTGATGTTGTGGAATGATCATTATCTTGACTCATACCCATCCATTGTTCTTCTAATTCGGATGTAACGCCAATACCATAATGTGATTGATCTTTCACATATCCCTCACTTAATAATGCAGCATTGTGCATTAATTTCTTGGGAATACAGCCAACATTGACACACGTGCCGCCTAATCCCCACTTGGAACCGGCGGGTGATGGTTTAACATAATCTAATACGGCTACCCTGGCACCTAATCGTGCCGCCTCCTTTGATGCGGCTAATCCACCCGATCCACCACCTAGAATTAACAAATCGTAATCATACGAGTGTGATGGTGTATGACCGTCTGGTACCATATTGGCAATTTCCTCTTCCTTTTGAACAGTAGATGAAGGAGGTTGGGCAAAGTTTCGGCACCAATCAAGGGTGTCATCACAGCCACCAATAAAGTCGGTAATATCATCCACATTATTACTATCACTAGTATTAGCCAACCAACAGAATGGCGAACTAGTAAAAGTATTAGCACGTAAATTACCAACCTTGTTCGTTACCTTATCCCTAAAACCACCATCACTACCACTATTAATTAACCATTCACGATATTCCTCACGGGATGTAAATTCATGTTCAACTACCTGTAATTTGTTGGGGAAGAGGATGGATAAAGAGGCAACGACTGATGCTGCACGACGGTAGAAACCACAGGATTTATATCCTGCTACGTGTATGATTGATTTTGTTACTGCTGTGTTGGTCATTTTTTATGTGTATGTAATGATGTTTGTTTGGTTTATTGTGTCGTTGCCTGTTGCAATTGCAATGAGTTTTATGTTGGGAATTTTGTTGCAAATAAATATATAAAGGTTTTTGTGTTGCAACGTTTCTTTTTCTTTTTTTATGAGGGTATTCCTATACACCCTACTACTTCAGCGGCCGTATATACGCCGTCTCACAATTATTATATTATTGCTCAGCAATCAATCATTGATGGTTGGTGCCTGGTGCACCTTAGTGTAGGGTGGGTTCTGGTTCATGTTTATGAGAGTCTACGTGTTCTATGTAAGTATCGACCTCAATCTTGGTGGAGACAATAAGATAGTAGGACAGATTTAGGCGTCGGCAGTCTAACATAGGCAGGCTATATCCATTGAATCTACGGAGTACGCTGGAGAAGAGCAGGTTCTTAGTTATGGCTAATAGTTTGGAGAGAGGAGGTGATTTTTAGAGATATCACTTTCACTTTTTTATATTTAGTTGTATTGATATCTTTACTTACCTCTCTAATCTCTTCTCGAGGAGAGCTAAGTGCATGGTAAAGAGAAGAAGGGTATAATATTGTAATTCGGTATATTATCGGTTTAGTAGTATTATGGCTGCTTCTCCATCATCCGGGGGCTCATCATTGGTAGCTTCCAATGACAATGAAGATACCATACAAACTACCAATGATAAAATGTTCTTTACAACATCAGATTTAATCAATACAATGAATACATCAATCCAACAAACTAATCCCAACCTCTCCTCGAATACCACACAATCAGGAGGTGGATTTGAACTACAAAGGAAAATGCCCGACGGATCATACCGACGTGCCGATGAAGCTGAAATAGCATCAGCCAACTTTCAATCTAAAATGAAACAATCTTCAGAATTAATCAAATCTCTAAATCCACAACAAAAGATTGAATGGAGTAAGTATCAACGCGAGCAGGGGAATGTATTATTTAGTAAGGGAGAATATACCGAGGCTATGGATGTTTATTTAACTTGTTTGGTTGCCATGGATAATAGTAGTAGTCGTAGTAGTCAAGATGCATCAGATAATGAACAACAGCAACAGCAACTACTTCTCAAGAAACAAATTGATACCGAAATCAAACTGCCAGTACTACTAAACCTTGCATTAAGTGCATTGAAACTAGGTATGTTATCCAAGGCTGAACAATTTTGTAATTATGCAATTGATGATATGGATATTGGCAAGCAATCTATCAAGGCATACTTTCGTCGTGGTAGAATTCGTATGCTGAGAGGACACTTTGTTACTGCTGAATTAGATTTAGATAGAGCACTTGAACTTATTACCAATGACATCATGTTGGCATCATCGTCAGAGGATGATAATGATAACAACAACAACTTTAAGGAAATGGAGAAAGAAAAGGCAGTTATACTACGGGAGAAACAAAAGTTATCAAAACTTGTGAATCAAGCATCGGCTAATAAGAAGAAGCAGAAGAAGGCAATGCAACAACTATTTACATCAGAACCATCATCATCAAAAGTTGAGCGTCCTACTACGGATTTGTACCCAGAGAAGAAGGTTCCTGTTTTGCAGTGGCAACAACTTACATACTTTGAGTATTATCGACACATGATTGGACGAGGTGCACTAAAGTTGCTAGATATTATAGGGCATGGAGAAGATGAGGATGCTAATCTTACTGATCAACAACATTTACAAAAGAAGAATACATAAATGAAAGCAGACTACTGGGATGTATTGGCACATTTACATTACATATAATACAACAATTAAGATCAATGCCTTCTTGTATATCCTCTCCTACTTCTTCTTGATACATAATCATCTTCCACCGCCAATGCCTTATTTGATACATTAGTTTGATCATCTTCACCATTAGGATTGGTATTCAATACAAGAACTGTCCGTAAGTTGATCATCATTAAACATTGCTCCCACTTTGTAGAATCAAGCACCTTTGTTCTCGTTCTTCTCTCATCTCCATTGAGGGATACAACTACGCTCTTCAATTCACCATTGATTTCATCACATGTACGTTCTACTAAGATTCCATATGTCCAGTGTCTATCTGTTCGTTTGACGAATAGTGGCCTGGAAGATGCGTGTTATCACGATTTAGGAAGAGGAAAGAGAGGGGATGTACTTCTTAGTATTGTTCTTTATAAAGACATAAAATAAGGCAGATAAAGGTCAAATGAAGTAGCCAAGTCACCGAGACCTCATAGTAAACACTTGAATTTACATGACAACACAATACTAACGCGGACTTTCCAAAAGATTGGTATACCAGACAACAATCTTGACGCTTGTTTCATTGAAGAGAACCGGAGAGAATGTGTTGGATTGTCAAGTGTTTGTCCTACTTCATACACGAACTTATCATTATCAGATGTTTCATACTGCCCTACATAGTAGAGGAAGTCATCCTTGTGACTAAGATAATTCTCCACCTGATGGTTCAGATACTTATCAAAACTAGCGTGATGATCTGCCGGATGTGATGATGGATCTAGTAGTCTCTTCTCTGATCTTTTCTTCTCGAGAATTCGACGTACTTGAGATAGTCGAGGAGTTGATGATGACGATGGCTGTTTGTTAAGAGTCTTTGAAGATGTATCTGACTTCTTGAGAATATCAGATAATGATAAGGATAGTCTACGCCTTCTGCCATCCTGTTCTCGGGTATTCTTCTTATCAAATGAAGATGTCAAATCTGCTCTCTTATTGGCGGTCTGTTCAGTGTCTCGTATACTACGGCGTCTCGGCCTTCTCCTATCTTGATGGACTTGTTCTGGAGGATCGGGTTTCTTTGCCACTTCGACTGCATCATTATCATTATCATCAGGGGTATTGCAACTAGTACTGCATCGTCTCGGCATCTTGTATCTATTTATTGGTATGTGTTAGAGGGCACTATTACTGATAGCTGATATCTCATCCTTTTCTCTCTTCTACTTCTACTACTACAAGCAACCCTCGATATTGAGTCTATGCACCACTACTAATACATTATACAACCGCACCACATCATTAGCCTTCATGTCTACTTGTCTTTGGGCTTAGTGGAGTTGAGTTAGTGTGCGTAAGTTGCAGTTTATGAGACTGAAGAACATGCTAAGTCTTCTGAATGTCAAGGGACAAGTGTCATTGTCGTGAATCGATCATAGTAAGCCCCAATGAATAGCCTCTGATATGTAATTGATGTGATTGCTGTGGACCATAATATGATTGCCGCGGATTGCTATAGAGGTACCGAACAGCATGATATCAATATCAATATACAATTCTCTCACACGAGACACTGCTACGGCGGCGGAGTCTCTATCTATCATGATTAAGAATGAGCAAACAAATTACATCAAATCGGACTATCTCTACTCAACAGTTATTGATGATATCGATACAGGAAGAAGAATTACAGAGAATGATAGGATAAAGATTGTCGATTGGTGTTACAGTTTGATAGATCACTGTGAATTCAACAGAGAGACGGTAGCAATAGCAATTGAACTGACCGATAGATATTTGAGTCAGGCATCATCGTCAGCATCAACATGTAGAGCTCTACAAGATCGTAATCATTTCCAGCTCGTGGCTATGACAGCTCTATACATTGCAATAAAGACGAATGAGAAGCTTGCCAGTGAGTATGTGATGCAATGGCTTGCATATGTTGTGCACATAATATGATATTATCTCTTCCTCTAACTCTCCCTCTTCTTCTACTTTGTGCAAAACAGTGTCCAGCTCATTCTTTGCTGATATGAGTAATGGTGATTACTCTATACATGATATTGAAGATATGGAGCTTAGCATACTACATTGTCTATCATGGCGTATCTATGCTCCGACAAGCATACAGATTGCTCATAGTATCTTATCATTAGTACTGCCTCACCATACAAATCTGAGAGAATCAACATGGGGTTTTATTCTAGATGAAGTTAGGTATCAAACCGAGCATTCAGTAAGAGATTATTACTTATGCATACAAAGACCAAGCACGGTAGGGCGGCTTTACTGTATACTCTGAATCAATTGAACAAGAAAGTTAGAAAGGCGATTCTTCATACTTTGTTCTCGGTAGTGAAGAAGCAACAGTTTGATTCTCTTGATATCATCTTGATTGCAACAAACAGATTGAGTAGAACAAATTATAATGATGAAGAAAACAAATCCATCGTGTCAGATGATACCGAAGAAGAGTACATTAGATGATAGATTCATGAATTGCTAGGTAGTTATTATTTATAATCATGTACACAAGTTGTTGATGCTCATTACTTGTCACTCACTCATGGTAGCCCTCAATCAACTACTTGATACGATCTTGTCTTTTTACATCCCTTACTTTGCTTTTCTGGCAGCTTTCTGATCTGGATATCATCGTCCCATATAGAGTAGATCAAAGCATGTTGGGCAGGAACGCCCTGTCGATCAGCCGTTTCGCGATCTAATTTGATCTGGTATGGTGCTGTATCCGACAATCCCGGTTGAGTATAATACAATTTGACAATACGACCAGTACCGTAAACGCCTCCCATAAGTTGACACTCAACTCTGTCTCCCACCTTGAAGCGAAGATTGCCCGGTTTGTACTTGGTCATTGAGATCGATCCTCCATCTTGCATGAAGCGGTGTGGATCAGGAGAGTTCGTCTCAACCTCTTGGCAATACTTATCATACGCAACCTTCTCTTTCTTGCACTTCTTTTTATGCCCCGCACTCCAATGACTCATTTGACACTCACGAGAACTGAATACAAGTGAGTGTATAATCAATATCAGACAAATGGAAATACAGATATCAGCAGATACATACTCTACTTACCAATAAAACGAACTCATGCAACGAGAACAAGCCTTTAGTTCATGGGGCGTCCCGCAGTTGTTGCAAAGTGTAGCCTCTTATCACAATCACTGCTAGACATTGTTTTATATCTCTTTAGAATGCATGCGAATGAAAAGAAGATTTCTGAAGGTTGCCTCCAAAAGTCCGGGTGCAAATTTATGCCCAGTTTTTTTGAGTGTTTCGTAAGTCCCATATTCTCAGCTTGATACCCCATAAAAGGGTATTCCATATCAAAATCTGTAAAAAAAACTACGCCGGTTTTGGAGATTGAACCTGGGAGCAAAAATATAGGTAACGTGCTACCCAGCATCATCAATGTGATGGATATCGGCTCACGACATTGTCATAATGGCAAAAGTTACACATTATAAACATGTTTTGCTATGTGCAATATTCTAACTATCTCCTCCTCTCATAAAGGGAGAGCGTCTATCATAGTAGGCATGATGTAATACTTTTAATGCTATAACAATGTAGCGCCGGCCGCCACAAAGTCATATCACTGTTTTTACATAATTAAGTTCGTTTAGCCTCTACGGGGTCAGGCTTGATGTTTATAGTCTCATGGAAAGACATATATCCTCCTAAATGATCAGCCCTGTCATCCATTTTCTTGTACACAACCTGTTTCTGACCAATACTGGGGCCAATCGGAATAATTTTAGTACCAAATGACTTAACAAATTTTCTAGTAGAGTTTCTCGACTCAAGAGCTTGTGCAAGTGCCACCCTCCTCTCATTAATATCAAACTCCTCTGGTCGAAATGGTCCCTGGGTATTCAATCCACTTCTTTTTTCAAAACAATTAGCTGCCAATTTTCGTGCAGTAATATTATCATATGGGTCCTCCCTGCATTTCAATAGCAGATCAAGAATGTTCTTCTGATGCCACGCCGATCCATCTCCATCATCTGATGGACAACTCATAGCTCCATCATATATCACTACCGCACCATTTGATTCCTCAATTGGCACTACTTGTTCAACTTCCAAACAATGATAGAAACAATCACCCAAATCGGAATTGTAAACACATCTATCACCTACTCTTTTTAAAATGTCCCCAATTGTTGCGTCTTCTGGACGTCGTTGATATTCCTCATCAACAATTTTGTGTGCATGCATTGCATCTTGAAGATGCGCGTTTCATAGTTTATGAGATGAAAGAGAAATGATTGCAACAAATATTAGTACATGCGGCTTGCAAAGACAAACACACCATAACACATAACAAAATAATACTAAAGTGGACTTTCCTGATGCTGTTGTATCTGCTTGTAGATAATGGATTCTGTGCTTGTTGTTAGTACCTCCACGATAGTCATCTCCCTGAACTAAAAGGTCAAACTGATGATTACTATCACCTCGACGTGTCGTTTGGACACGTCCATCCATCACAGGTTCATTAACACCACCACCTTCACTACTTCCTTCACTAGCATTGCAATTATCATTGATTGGGGGTACTGGCATAAAG
>Ga0214478_100735_pt1 | contig 18378 bp, 12 predicted proteins | sample M1_20Mar14CPVII9_2_FD_178001 | JGI IMG/M metagenome (GOLD analysis project Ga0214478, IMG submission 178001) | Marine eukaryotic communities from Monterey Bay, California, United States - M1_20Mar14CPVII9sort6BwellD7 | ecosystem: Environmental > Aquatic > Marine > Unclassified | place: USA...
GTTCAACACCCCTCGAACTTTTGATGTATGTTATATAGTAATTTGTGGTGGTATACATTGGAATAGTATATGCATACTTCAATATGAGATCCTTAGCGGGTTCAGGCATATCAACACGGCACGCATCACGATCAAGCCCGCTTGCTTGCTCAATCTTGGACTTCCACATAGCCATTTCAACTAGCATTGTAGCCTCTTTTACTTCATAGTACTGTATGAGATTGCAAATCTTGTCAAATTGAATGACTGCTGAATCCGAAGCAGGGATGATCAGAATCAGATCATGATCTCTCACTTTCAATGTGCTGTCTATTTCGTTAATCTTGTTCTCTAATTCTTTCAAATGCTTTTCTTGAATAATCTTGGTACGAAACTTCATCACTGCTAATGGACAGCCACGAAACGCATCCCAACCGATCTTTGGGGTATCTACTTCACATTTCATATTTGTAATCTGCTTCAGAATCCAACAGTCTTTAAATGCTCTATCGCCAATATAAATAACTGAGGAAGGAAATGTAATACTATCTAACGATAAGCATCCGCTGAAAGCATCGAGTTCAATATATTTTAAACCGTTGTTCAATACTACCCTCTTCAATTTCGTACAACCTTGGAAAGATCTGTTACCAATTTTAGTAATACTATCACTTAATACTACCTCTTTCAACTTAGCGCAATCTTTAAATGCCTCATCGTGTACTTCTGTAACACTCGGATGGAATTGTACATGTGTTATGGTTTTAGGTATCGATTCACTACCGCCCGTATACTCATACGTCCTTACTTTTGATCTTTTACTAATTATTCTTTTGATAATGTTTGTCATGATATAATAATGATGTGAATGTAGCGATCGTACTATTGCCGTGGTGCCGTGTAGATGTGGTATTTTGAATTTTATGTGCAGACGATAGATTTGATGTGTATCTTTATATTATCTCAGCTATAAAGCGGTCTCTTGCTACATTATGGTATAGAGTTGCAATTCACATATGTATGTACTGATGTATACAACACGCTTACACAGCTGCTATATCTATATCTAGAACTATTGGTTGCAATTTCAATTATCAATATTGCAATTATCGGTGCACAAGATGTGTACTTTTTTATCTTTTGTATCTTAATTGTTATAGTATACGACAACACGAGTAGCGGTAGTCAGTAACGTTATTATGATGTTAACAACGATAACGATGATAGTATAATCTTAAATCTCTCTTCTCTATATGATTCCTAGGTGCTGCTGCAACTTGGCACTTCTACTTATTGTAGGAAGGGAGTTAGAATGGTCGTTAACTCGCCATTTTCTTTAATTTGTTGTGCGGGCTCTCACTTCTCACTGATAGGTTGGTATCAAGTTGGTACATTACGTTGGTCTCTACCCCCTTCTCTACCACTGATACATATGAATATTGCAATCTTATCTCTCGGCCTTAAATAACATACTCTAAAACTAACACTGTTTTACCAAGCAAAAAAGAACAGGTGCAAAAAACAAAATACACATATTTATATCGTTCACAGCAAACATAACACAGTACAAACATACAACTATACATATGGAAGTATTATACTCGAAAGTCATACATTAACCGTTGGATAAACAGTGTAAACTTTTTATCCTGTTCTATTTATGTGCACGAACAAAAAAAACGGGAACAAAATACATCACAGCACATGCACATATCAACATAACACAGACATACAATACCTATAAGAGTTGCAAAGAAGATAGTGACGATTGTCAATAAAAGATTCACAGTTCAATACCTGTTTTAGAAGTATACTTCATTCCAGACTTATCTCGTACTACACTCGAACAAACACACATTATCATATCATACACACGCATCATATACATGCTATGAGAGTCAGAAAAGAGAGAGAAGTGATGTATGAGTATACTGGAAGGGATCATCATGTTCCTAGTAACGTGACACATGTAAGGATTCATTCTAGTGTTACTAAGATTGGCAAAGGTGCGTTTGAAGATTGTGCTGCATTGAGAGAAGTGATATTTAAAGACGGCCTTAAACAGATTGGAAAATCCGCATTTCGAGAATGCCATTCATTAGAAAGCATAACTCTTCCTTCTACTATTATCAAGATTGAAGCTAGTGCATTCAGACATTGTACAATTTTACGGACGATAGTACTTAATGACAGATTAAAAAAGATTGGCAAGGAAGCATTTACACAATGTTGGTCATTAAAACGTATTACCATTCCCTCTACTGTTACGGAGATTGGTCAGTATGCATTTTGGGATTGCAAAGAATTAAGAGAGATAGTATTAGATGAGGGTTTGACAAGTATATTTAGTTGTGCATTCACAGACTGCTCGTCATTGCAAAGTATTACAATTCCATCTACTGTCACAAAGATTGGTTCAAGGGCATTTGCTAATTGCAGTAGATTAAGGGAGGTAGTGCTTAGTGATGGATTAAAGAGGATAGAGAAAAGTACTTTTAGTAGTTGCAAAACATTGGAAAGTATCACAATACCTTCTTCTGTTGAAGAAATTGGTGCTAGTGCATTTTATGGTTGTACAAATTTACGGGAGGTAGTGTTTAATGACGGATTAAAGATGATAGGAGAAGAAGCATTTAGAGAATGCAAATCATTGGAAAGCTTTACAACCCCATCTACAGTTACAGAGATTGAAGAGTATGTATTTGAAAATTGTACAACTTTACGGGAGGTACTACTAAATGATGGGATTAAGAAGATTCGATCTTGTGTATTCAAAGAATGCTCATCACTAGAACATATTACCATCCCTTCCACAGTTATCGAGATTAAGTATGGTGCATTTAAAGATTGCAGTAGTTTACGGGAGGTAGTCTTACATAATGAGAAAGTACAAATTGGAAATAAAACATTTGCAGATTGCACATCGTTGCAGAGGTTCAAGTTCTCTCGTCTTTTTACTCGCTTGGAGGATATCATTCAGGCTGGACATAGAGATATAGAAGCAAAGATGGATGATATTCCTGCGGTAGAATGGAGAGGCGGAGAGCTTGTTATCCCTAGTGTGCGTCAAGATACAGAAGAATGGGATATGGAGACTTTAGTGAAGGTAGATGAAGAAAAACTGGCCAAAGTTGAGATATTGATTGCTTACTACGAAATGAAAGAGGCTACGATGGTGTTTGAATTGGCCTTGTGGAAGGCTAAGATTGACCAAGCAGATGATGCCGATGATATCAACCGAGATGCACGCCGTATTGAAGTACCTGGGCCAGTTAAGGATGCTATCTTGCAGTACCTTCAATGATTAGATGAACTTATTGTCGGAGTGAGCCAGTTAAGGATACTAGTTTGTAGGTCTTACACATAATGTCTAGAGAATAGCATATCGTATACTCTGTTACCTATCTATTGTCTCTGTGCTTATACTTTTACAAAAGCGAGCATATCTAATTCTAGGTTAGCATACCTATTGATAATAGGTACCTACTTTAATACTAGATTAGGCCTGTAGAGTATGTCTACAGTGATCCTTCATCTAGCCAAACAACTAGTTCATCAACTACCCTTTCCAATTGTTCATATCCCCGAACCGAAGTGCCTGGGCCTGTTAAAGATGCTATCATGCAATACCTAAAGTAAATCTATAACACATCATATCTATTCTGATACCCATGTATCTATTTGCCTTTATACTATACTTTTATAAAACGAGCATATCTTATGTTTTGTTTTTCTTCTTATTCTTATTGTAAGTGGCCTACTTTTATACTAGATTAGATAGACCTATCTATAATGATCCTTCATCTAGCCAAGCTACCAATTCATCGACAACATTTTCCACTTGATCGTATCTAAGCTTTTGTCTGACTGCCTTGGCATTACTGCTACTAATATCTTCCCCTTCTCCTCCTCCCTCTTCCCCACTATCCTTACTACTACTTCCACTTCCACCCAAGACACTACCAAACGTCTCCTCTAACGCCTCACCCCAACTTTCACCACCGCTAGGCCCAAGTAATGGCGTTAAATGATTACCATCCAATACCTTCCGTTCCAAGTTAATAGTAATCATTGGTCTCTTCATCTTCATTACACTCTCGGCTTCTTTTAGGTAGCCTTCTAATATTTCGGAATCATCTAAATTATCATTTGTAAATTGAAGAAGGAGTGTACGTCTACATCTATAGGCACGTCGTGCTGCCGATGACATGGCATCTGGCGTGGGGACAAAGTCACGTGCTCCACCTTCTACCTCATCTATTAACTTTGGTATCTGTTGTGTAATGTCTAATGATGATGTTAATAATGTTGGTATACCGGTCGTATTTAATGTTTTGTATGTTGGTTCAGTTATTATACTTGTTAATGAATCCCTTAAAGGTTGAGGTATAGTAACGAGTGATGGTGATATTAATGTTTCCTTGAGACTGGTGGGTATGAATGGTGTTGGTGTAGATCGTAATAGATTTAGTAATGCATCATCTGATGGTACCTTTCCTTTTGTGTTGATGTCGAGGAGGAGTGATATCAATGATATGTGTTTGGTGTATAAAGAGAAGATGAAATACGAACATATGAACAACGACATATAAACACAACATATGAACACAACTACAAACGTACCATTAATCTGCATCCTAGCAACATTAATCATAGCTTTGATAAATTCACTCCCATTCTTATCAACATCACTAAACAGCGGAACGATCAACTCTTCAAAGAATGGCACAGCCTCACCAACACCACGATTATTATAGGATATTAATGCATTAGCCGCACGGGGTGTATCCGGAAAGAGTGATGTTATTAACATGTGTAGTAATGAACCACAGGAATGTCCTACTCCTACTACTGGAACTGCTCCGTATTCTATATGTATAGGAGGTGTATGTGTTGTATAGTATGAGGTGTGGTCGTATGTATATGTGAGCAGTTAGAGAAATGTATGTGAGCAGTTAGAGAATACCAATCTACATAAACACAAATCAAAATACAATATGCAATATACAAACAACACACTATCATACGCACCTTTTGCCAAGTCGGGCGCGACCTTTTCAAACTTATCAATAATCTCATCACAAGATACTAAATGGTCAAAGCTTAATTGATATGGTGTAGCAACTACTAAATATCCTTTACTACTTAATCGTTCTAATAAATATCGATATGTCAATTGTGGCGCGGCACCTAATAGTGCTCCTCCTAGGAAATGGATTAATGCACGTGGCTTTTTGATGTTTGGTGGTGGACGGAGTATGTAATTGCCGTGTAGTGATTCCCATCTTCCTTCTGTATAGTTTGGTGTGTTGTTATTGTCGATTGTTGAGGAGGTTATTGGCTGTTCGTCATTAGTTGACTCCTCGGTATTAATGTCATTGTCGTCCATCTCATCTTCCAATCGCTTCTCTTTTTCCATCCATTGTGATGCTGCCGATTCTACTATTGGATCAACTGCTGTTGCTGATTCATACAATATTGTACTACTTTGTTGTTGTGTTAAACATCTTCTACTTTTGATGGACGAAGATGTTAATTGAAATGAGTTGACTGTTCGTATCGTCGGCGATATACTGCAAGCTATTGCAATTAATAACACAGCTGGAAAATGCATTCTTCCTGATATATCATTCATTTGTATGTATTATATATCAACTCAATAGAGGTATTGCGAGTTGTTCACCATTGTGTTTAGATCATGGGCAATTTAGATATGAGTCATCTCAAAATCTTTTTAGGTATCCTTCCATCTATCTTATCTACCTACCCTCTCTAGGATGCGAGGGAGCAAGGGAGAGCTTGATCACCACGAGGGAGGATTGATCACCATATCAGTGTAGAGATACGGAGAGATATGGTAGTATGATGATATAGACGCACTGTGAGAGTAGCTTATGTGAGGTTCAGCCGATGCAGAAGACATAAACAACAGCAGAAGATACTGCATCCCAAAAAGTGACACATCTTGTGTACTTTTACTTTTATATTTATAAGGACTTATCATAGTTGGATACAATATATATGCATGTTTATACATTAGATATACTACCTACGCTCATTCATTATCGTATATATTGTAGTATAGTATCCTTAACCGGCCCAGGCACTTCAATTCGATATGCATCTCGACTGGCTAGCTCAACAACATCATCTGCCTGATCAATCTTTGCCTTCCACAGTGCCAACTCAAATAGTGACGTCGCCTCCTTCAATTCATAGTATGATATCAGTTTATATATCTTGTCAAAACTTTGCTTCACTATCTTCCAATCGACCCTATCCCTTATCTCTAGTCGAGATAAGAAAACCGCCACTATCCCTTCTTACTATTTGGGGTATTGCATCTATCTTGTCCTCAATATCATATTGGTCAATATTAATGATATTCTCCAAACGTTTTGAAAGGTTGGGAAAGTTTAACTTCCTCACTGATATGCAGACAATCATTACTTGTTTGATAATACTATGACCGATACTTTCATTTAGAATCACAACCTCCCTCAATTATTGCAGCCTGCTAAAGCATAGCCACCGATTGCAGTTACAGTAGACGGTAATGTGATACTTTGTAAAGATTTACACCCTCCAAAGCCATGCTTAAGAATCTTCTTCAACCCTGCATTAAACTCTACCTCCCCCAATTGTGTACAACTTTTAAATGCCTCAACACCAATCTCAACAACTGTAGATGGAAATGTGATACTTTCCAGTGATTTGCAACTTCTAAATGCAGCATAACCAATCTTCTTATACCTTCATTGAACACTATCTGTTTTAAATTGGGGCAATTGTCGAATGCCTCTTGTCCAATCTCAACTACGGTAGAAGGAAATGTTATGCTTTCCAATCTAGATCTTCTTGCAAACGCCCTATCATTAATCTTAGTAACACCATGAAGTACCCTAACATGTGTTACGTTATTTGGAATATCTTCTTCATTGTTTCCTGTATACTCAAATGTTATGTGCCTCTCCCGCTTGCTTCTTCTTATGATGCTGTTCATATCGTTCTATTTTATAAACCTCTTAGATAATATTAAAGGAAGTAAACTCACACAAGTATATAGATAGATGTATATAAACGTTTTGATTTTGAGGTTTATGTGTTTGGTTGACGTACATTACGACGACATATACTTTTACTTTTATATTCCGTGCATATGATGTGTCTTTCTTGTGTTTTGTGTGTTTTGTTAGTATCGTAGACGATAGACTGCCGCTGCCGATAAAAGATATAGATTGTTCTTGAATAGTATAATAGGCACTACGGAGGGACAATATTTCAAGAGGATATCTCGAATATAGAGACGATATAGAGGTTCAATACCTATATGGGAGGGAGAACAGATATCAAAGTTTATTCTTGTGAGGCCAAACGGCCGCAAAGATAACAAAATGTTGCCATAACTACCACAGATAATAAAGAGTAAATATATCCTAGATTATTATCGTTATCGTCGTGAACATTACAATATTACATTGTTACAACTACCGTCGACCGTGTTGTCATATAATAATAAGAACTAAGAAATAGTTCTAGATTAGATAGATGTTGCAACAATTGAAATGAGCATGTGGTATATATCGGTATATAAATATATAAATTGCAATTCTATACATACAATATAATCATAGAAGGCAATATATTGTTGAGATATGATATCAAAAAGATATACACATCAAATCTCTGTACATAAAATTTAATATTCAATATCGTACACAGGCGGGCACCGCGGCAATACTATTACATACACAACATTATATCATGACAAACATTATCAAACGAATAATTAGTAAAAGATCAAAAGTAAGGACGTTTGAGTACACGGGTGGTAGTGCATCTATTCCTAAAAATGTTACACATGTACAATTCCATCCGGGCGTTACAGAAGTACACGATGAGGCATTTAAAGATTGCAGTAAGTTGAAAGAGATAGTGTTAAGTGATAGTATTACAAATATTGGTAAAGGGTCTTTCCAAGGTTGTACGAAATTGAAGAAGATTGTATTAAATCACGGTCTTATACAGATTGGACATGATGCTTTTGCCAATTGTTCATCAATAAAAAGTATTACATTTCCTTCCACAGTTACTAAGATTGGTGACAGAGCATTAAAAGATTGTAGTAGTTTAAAACAGATTATACATATGAATGAGGGAGTAGGTATCAAGTACGGTTGGGATGTGTTTCATGGCTGTCAGTTGGCAATGAGGACGTATCGTATAAAAAAGATTATGGAAGCTTGTCATTTGAAAGAATTAGAACACAAGATAGATGAAGAAGATAGTACAATACAATTGAGAGATGGGAACATCACTATTCTGTTAACTCAAGCTAATCTGCCGTCGGAATCAAATTACAAATCTCGTGACAAGATTTGTAACTTGATTCAGTACTATGTAGTGAAGGAGGCCACAACATTATTTGAATTGGCATTGTGGAAGGCAAAGATTAATCAAGCTGATGAAGAAGTTTATCCTACCAACCGTGATGCGTGCCGTGTGGAAGTACCCGGACCTGCTAAGGATCTAATCTTGAAGTATGCATATACTATTCCAATGTATACCGCTACATGTTATCGAATATGTATCAAATGTTCAAGGGGCGAGGAACTAATGGCAATGAAGGTTGAGCCATACGATACCATTGCCGACGTCAAAAACGAAATACACGATGAGAAAGATATTCCTGTTGATCAACAACATTTCTTCTTTAATGGCAGTGAACTCTTGCATGATGACCGTACTCTATCTAACTACAATATTCTGACGGATTCGATTATCTATCTTGTCGTGTTTGGAGACTAGATGCCAGATTGATTGTAGATAAAGAACGATGATAAGATACAAAGTATATAACGGGTAGTATGAATTAGATTACTTGACCAAGAAGGTTCTATAGATTCTAACACCTATCGTTACAAATAGAAGACTATTACTTATCAACATCAATCAACTTTCTTTAACTGCCCTTCCCCTCCGATAACATAATACAAAACAAAAGGTACTATAGATAAGTACAGATCATACACGAAATGACCTCCTAGATTTGCCAAGATGCTGTTTTGACAAATAAACATCTCCGTAGCATACAATATCTGTAGTGGTAGATGATATAGTGCATAGGCAAAGTACAAACATCCACTCTTTGTATATTCATCTTTCCTTATTAGCTGATCAAAACTACCAGCTGACAAAATAACCGCTTGACTGTACGTAAATGCTAGGTTTGGAGGAACATCTAGCATGTATTGAATGATAAGTACTGCTGCTGACATTGTGGCATCATGGGTGGTTTTGAGGTTTGCTACTACGCTGCGTAGTGTTCCTATCCAAAACATACTGAGCATGCAAATATTTGCAACAGCTAATGGATCTAATGAAAGTTCGATGCATGTTCCTGTGTTACCTCCCATCAAATACATGAAGATATGTCCAAACCCATGTGCGCATTAAATACACCGCTCTTTAATCTAGATATCAATAATTGATCGACATAAATACCACCCGATTGCAAACGATTGCATAGGATAAACTGGCCTATGGCAGATGCTGTTAGTGATAAGAAGCATAATAGCTCGGTAGGTAGTGTATCAACAACGCAAAAACCATACGATGTCCACCACGGATCATAATAAGCAGATGTGTTTGGTTTGTTGTTCGCTAGTAGCAAGGCAGATGAAGTTAATATTACATTAATAAGGATGGCCAGATAATGTATTATCTCTCCGACTGCAATATATTGTTGGTCTGTTAAACGATTCATCGTGTTATTATTCTTTGTGATGATGTACATGATATCTACATTGCTCTGATGAGACTCATAGTCTTGCAAAAAAATGCTCTGCATTATCAGTTTGTCTTAGACAAGATCAAGACCAGAAAATCCAGGGGTTTAGTGTGCTGCATGTATGTGCTTGTATCTTCTTGTCTGGCATTGTAGGGTACATTAAAAGGTGATGCACAATCTGTAGAGACTTCATCATACTTTCATGTCCACTTATTGGCAGTTCTCTTGGTCAAATCTCGAAATTGAACAAACTTTTCAGCATGTTTGGCCATCAAGTGTTGATTGCCATCACTCTGTTGCTTATATATTGGTATTTTACCATTGTATAGTTATATAACAGGGTAATTGACACTTGTAACATCTTTGTAGGGCCATCCATCATACTTTTGTGTCCACTTGCTGGCACTTCTCTTGCCTCAGATTGGCATTTCTCCTCACTTTTTCAGGCGGCATTTGGCCATCAAGTGGTGTGCACCACCATGTAGGTTGTATTACAGTGCTTGATTGGCATTGTCTAAGTGCAAAAGAAGGTGATAGACATGTCAAGCAGCTTTCTAAGTCCATCCATTTACTTTTACAGCCACATGTTGACGGATTTCATGCCTCAGTCAGTGTTTCCCACCACTTCTCAGGCGAGTGTTGTCATCAAGTGGGGGTATAGCAGCATGCAGGTGCTACAATAGTAGATTTTTGGTATTTTGTGGGTGTATAATAAAGTGATGAACACTCCCAGCATGATTGTAGGGCCCTCTGCCATACTTACAAAACCACATGTTGGCAGGTTTCTTGCCTCAGATCTCGATTATCTGATGCTGACTTCCAGCCAATGTTTGGCCATCAAGTGGCGCCTCAGAGATGTAATGTGATGCAATAGCGCTTGTTAGGCATTGTATGTGTGTATTACAGGGTGATGAACACTCCCAGCAAGATTGTAAGTCCCTCCACCATACTTTTACAGCCACATGTGTTGAAGGATTTCTTGTCTCAGATTCTGATTTCTGTCAACTTTCAGGTAATGTTTGGCATTCAAGTGGTATGCCATTATGCAGGAGCTATAATAGTGGTTGTTTGGCATTGTATAGGTGCATAAAAAGTTGATTAACACTCCCATCATGATTGTAGGGCCCTCCATCATACTTTTACATCACCATGTTGACAGGTCTCTTTCCTCAGATCTCAACTGCCAACTCTTAGACAAGTTTGGCCATCAAGTAGGGGCATAACAAAGTGATGAACACTCCCAGCATGATTGTAACACCTTCCACCATACTTTTACAGCCCTGAGTTAGCAGGTTTCATGCCTCTGATCAGTAAAAATCTCGGGTTTTCTGCCAACTCTCAATCAAGTCCATCAAGTGGGGGTATCTCAAGAATATTAAGTTACTCCCATCCGATGTTGCTGCCAGTGAAATCTCATCCAACTTTAACTTGCTATTCATATCCATTCATACTTTCAAAGATTTTATGGATAATAATGACGATCAGCTTTGACATCAGTGGAATGTCAAGAATATCTTTATTGATCATGAGTATCACAACATATTTGGCGAACTGTTCCGTCACACAAACTCATGGACGTCTCTATGTAACTTGGCAAGACACAACATCAAAATCACTTTACTAATAGCAGCAACAGCTACACTTTACTCATGGACTTTGTTGGTCATTATCTTTGGTTGGGAAACTATAAGGTCATTGGGGAGCTAGATCCATATCCAATACCCTAACGCGAGACCTCCAAACCACCTCTCAAGGGCAATTCTTCTAGGGACATCCCTTGTGAGCCGGCTCTCAAGGGTGTCACACCTCTCACAAGGGCAATTTACAAGAAAGCTAGCTAGACTTTCATTTTCACTCTCAATCATCACAGATAAATGAGCCGCTACACAGCCATAATGCAATACTACTAAAGACCAATAAATATCCATTGCATATATCAATCAACTAGTCCATTGCCCATCATTTCTATTATCCGACACGTTAAATAGAATATTATTGTAGCATACATACTACTGCCATTTTAGTATGATTGCGCTACTCTAAATATGGTTAGGGTGCACCGACCAAAAACAATAACATAACAATAACAAACTAACAACTCCACAACCACCGACACACCAAATACTACTACAACGACACATTATTAACATCCATAATAAACAATAACAACTATATATTACCACCTCATAGCTACTAGCCCAGTAACATGCTACTGTTATTGTTGTGGTGTACCGTGTACATAAATACACAACACAATTTTATTATAACAACACGGCAGCCATTGCATTATCAAATAATATCCCAACACCACAATTAATATCAAATAAATTATATTAACATTTAATTGCTGCCACCGATGAAAGCCCACAAACATCATCATACCTTATTAATAACCACCTACACAGTACACAATATAAAATATTTATTGCAAATCAACTACTTTAACAGCCACCAACTCACAACAACAAGAAATAGTTGTAATACAGCAATAAAACATCATTTAAATTATCCTACATTATCCACCAACACTGCAGCCTGATATCATCATACCTTGCTAACAACCATATACACAAAATATAAATTATTTATTGAAAATCAATGGCCGGCCGACAACACGTAACAAGAAATTTAGCACAAAGATAGTAAAATAATTTAAATTATATTAATACTATAGTAATACCACCGGCATCATTCCAACATCATTATATTATTTGTCAGTTGTAACAATTGCCAATGAATACAATTTATAGCACCAAATCATTAAGTAACAACTCCGGTGGTAGATAAACATAGCATAAACTAAACATATGTTTGTATAATTGAATGGATAGACTACAAATAGTACTAGATTCAATGCTACTACTATACTATCATACTACTTCTACTACACCTACTACACCATAGTACTACTACTTAGTGTAGTACTCCAGTAGAGTACAGAGTGCCAATGATTAAAAACTTCTTGGTAATACACCAACTTTTGTAACAATTGTTTGCATTAGGACAGCTCTAAGTAATTTCAATAGAATTGCATAAAATAATTGTTACAAAAGTTGGTGTATTGACCCAGAAGGTTTTCATTTGTGTACCAAACACTATGCTACTAGCACTCATCTCTATTTGTGCACCAAAACACAGCTAGCACTTAAATGGTTCAAAGACACAAACCATATGCCGAGCAATGACAAACATATGCTGTATACTTAGAAGATATAGATATTGATATAGTCAACAACATACCAACTAATAATCATTTAAATATATTATAACATTTAGTAAACATATAGGCAATACATCATCACACCAAATATCACCAAGTATCAATTGTAATAATAATAACAACATTCGGTGCACCCTCACAATATATAATAACACAATATGGACTACACCAATCACAACAAATTAATCCATGATAACATCGGCATCACTCCTGCTGGTGCATATTGCTTACATTGCAATAACCATTTTGAAGTTGATAAATGGAGGCAACATTTCAATAAACACCACCTGAATATTATTGCAACATTCCCCAAAAAAATACCAAATGTTATTAGCAAATTAAATTATCAGATACAACAAGCAGTGGAGAGTGGCAATGTTGTATCATATGCATACAAAAATAAAACCTACAATAAACATCAGTGCACCGGTTGCAAACAAATCTTTCGAGATGCACACAACAGCCGGCAGCATCATAGCAGCCAGCACAATACATGTACACCAACCAATTCTTCAATGATTAATATACCCTGTTATAAACTTAAGTGCGGTAGGTTTTATCCTGCTCCCCAACAACCCCAACAACAATCAATGGTATCAACAATGCCAACACAACCAATGCCGCAACAATTGACAAATCAATCCCAACTCATTCGAGCTTTACCCTCATATGCAGCGGCAGTACTACCAACCCAATCGGATATCAATAGCAATCCGGCATTACAATACACACAATACTTTGGATCTCTTCCATCTAATATAATGAAACAAACTACTATAGTTGAGGCAGTACTAACACAATTAATTAGTAAAGATGATACTACAAAAGATTGGATTAAGATCTTCTACAAGGGCATTGCAAATAATTAATATTATGTTGAACAGCTCAAAACTCAGCTCCTCAGCGACAATCTAAAGCCAAGTATTGTTCTATCATCCATTGGTAGTCCTTTAACTAAAGTCATAGACTTGTACATTACTCTCGAAGATCAAACTCCAAAAATATCCAATGGACTACCCGCCGACTGGAAGGCTAAACTTGTCAAGTTTGAAATACAAAAGGATGACGATGCTGGTATTGAGGGTGCCAATACTTGGGCATGGCGTTACCGTGACAATTCAACTCCACAACATTCTGAGATGGGTCACCTCCTTTGTTACTTATCAGCCAACAACTGTCCAACACTCCAGCCGTTACTGAGATTTGTCAGCCTTCCCAATTATTCCCATCAACAGGCTGTTGCCAATGGCATAGTATCAACGCTTTTATATCAGCTTGCTGCAGAGATTGTCATGGATGGTGATCATATCCCGTGGATGTGCCGATATGCACAATTTAGATGTTTTAACATTGAGAGAGAGTCAAATGCACCCAAGTTGAAGGCGTCTGCCACTTGTGGGAAGGTATTTGCAACAATTCTCTACATACTACGACAGGGTGTATTGGCATGTGCGAGTCGTATGATGAATACTGGGCACTCAGACAAGGCCATGGATATGATCGGAGCTGTTCAATCCTCTCCTGTAATCAACTTCTTATCGCCATGGATTGCACAATGCAAAGCTATGACAGCTAGACAAGCCAAGAAGGAAACAAGTACTATGGCAAGTAATGGGGATGTCATATGCAACAATGCCACATTCCACAAGTCAACCTATTGTCAGCTCATACCCTTAGTTAGAGGTGAAATCTGTACTATACTTGGAGTTATGTTTGATGGTGATGACTGGAGGCACTTTCTGAATAAGAAGAACTTAATACAGGTGAGTAACAACGCACGGATACGCATGCTATTTGTACCTGTTACCGATGCTAATGCAACATTCAAACTTATAGGTCAAGGATGGTTGGTTCTCTGGTAATGTCTCGGTTACAAATAACGAAACAGGTGCTTCAATAGACCTAGCCTCAATAAATATTCGTGATGAATACAATCCCCGACACAGCCAGTTTCAAAAGCTTGTTGGTTTAGTTGAGATAGTCTTTCATGGACTTGGAGGTGGGGCAGAAAGGCTAGCAACAGTGGCTGGTTTGACTGCAAATCAACTGTGGATCAACAACAACCTTGATTTGTATTACAACGCTGTTCACGACAAGGTTGCAAGTGTCAAGTCTCCGGGTAAGACAGCATGCAAACACAAGATGCCACCATCATTTGTCCCACTCTACATGCTATTCCGGAGGGTGTGTGTACAATTAGGATGCGGCAGTACAAGTGCTGTGATCCCCACTATCTCGGGCCGCACAATCTTAATGAAGCATGCATTATGCGAGTTCTTCGAACAAGATCCCAGGCTTGTATCTGCAACTGATATACGCCATCTCTATACCTCCATCACTAACATTATCTCCGAGCAAGTTCAAGTTGCTATGGTTGCTGATGAAGAAGGGGCTAAAGCAAGTAATCATTCACATGCTGTGCATACTGAATGGTATAAGACAAGCATTCTTGGTGCTGAAGAACGAAGATTTGATGCCTACCACAACTTTATGGGGGAGACTAGGATATGGCAAGATTGCAATTACAAGCTACAGCTAGCTCAAGTCACAGAAACTCAAATGATGCGAGCGTTGCAGGGGCTATTTGGTCAACAAGCATCTTTCAATAGCCCCGAACAAAAGCAAATGGTCATCAATAGCTGTAACTCCCACTTGAAACACAAGTACGACGGATTGAGATGTGGATATGGCAAGACTTTAGGATTACTTCTTCCACTTGCAATTGAGAAGACATCATTACATTTTGCCGGATGTAGAATATTCGTGCTTCCATATGTCTTCCTTGTTGAGAGTCTACTTCAAGCATTCAAAACGAGGCTACGGAACTTCAACAACAACCTCACAATTCTAAGCTTCACTGCTAGTTCTATTGATGATTCATCAACACTGCCACCCGAGCTAGATGCAACTAATCCACCCGACATTCTCATTCTTAGTGTAGATGCAGCGGCCAACCTTATAGAATACCACCCAGTTGTTCTTCGGATGTGGCAAGAAGCAAATCTTCTTCGTGGAATATTCATTGATGAAATCCAAACATTCTATGCTGAGTTCAACTTCCGACAAGTATACCAAAAGTTGAAGCGATATGCTGAAATTGGTGCACCAATACATCTACTCTCTGGTAGCTTCCCAAGACAAATGGTGCCGTCGCTACTCAAAAGCTTTGAATTGATAGAGAATAGGGGTGACATATCCGCTGTGGAGGTCATCCAAAGTCCGGATTTAGTTGGGGACGGTCTCGACTTTGAGGTTATGAGGGTCGGTGGTGATATTATTACAGCAACTATTCAGCTAGCCGATCATTATGTACGTCAGAATAATCGTGCTGTGCATGTACTATGTGCATCAAAACAGCACTGTCAGCAATTTGAAGCCAAGTTAAACAACAGAGATGATGTAGTAGTTGTACATCCAGGAACATCAAGAGAAGAACAAGCAACAGCAGCCAAAGCGTGGTTTACTAGCCAGGCAAAGCAATTATACACAACATCACTTGGCACCGTTGGTAATGAAAATGATGAGCTAGGAGGTATAATAATTGTCGGTCTACTCTTCAATTTGTCTACTCTTGTTCAAATCTTTGGTCGATTGAGGCCACGCCAGAGAGGCACCCATTCAAAGGTATATCAGTTAGTGTCAGATTGGGATCTACAGCTTAATGCACAAGTTACTAGTAATGCTGATAATATACGAAATGATCTCAATAATGCTGGTCATCTACATGCCGATGACGAATCAACGTACAATGATGTTTTTCACATTGACGGTTACAAACGCTTTGTAAGCTCCAGGGGCTGTTACTTCACCAAACTGTCAGTATTATTCTCTGATAATGTTTCTCCACCATGCGGCTCTCACTGTACTTGGTGCCGCCACGGCCAAAGACATACATTGTACAACTATACCATCTCCAACGCCCAGCAAGGTAGTAATTTACAAATGGTCACTCCAATTAGGCAACAACAAACTTCAACAGTGGTGACTAATCCATACAAGCGAAAGAGGTCAACAGAACAATCAGTAAGCCAAGTTGAAACATCATATGTTGAACAAGCAGCAGTAATTGCTAGACAAGAACAACAATCATCACTACATACTCAATCAATTGCTGTATCAAAGTTGAATCATTTGAAAGTAACATGCCCGAACAAACAATGCAGATTTCCCAGCTGTAATGGAGAGTATTGTCTCAACAGAGCTTGTTATATTTGTCACGATCCGACTCATACTGTAGCGCAATGTCCATTCAAGCACCAAACAAGCGCTGCAAAGGGACTAGACGATTACTTAGTGAGCAAAGGTTTCTGTGTACATTGTCTTGGAAAGTTGACAGGTAGCAACGAACAACACGGAACAATTGGTAGTGCACAGGATCTACACTGTAAACTGGCAAAGAGATTAAGAAGAGCTCTCAGCAACGTTTATCATCAAAAGTACAAAACATCATCTTGGGGATGGTTCTTACGTCATATTACCAGCAGTGATGAGGTTTATTACAAATTCATTGCTGATCTAGACATAGATATTCATGCAGGACGTAAGCTGTAAAGATTTTTAGTTTGTTAAGAATAGAGGATACCATGTATTTAATATCTTAAAATGTTTTCTTTCTTATGTAATTTGAGTTTCTTGGCATATCATCATCTTAGACTGACTGAGGGGGCCAAAGTGAATCTCAGGACATATCAACAGATAAGTTCCGGTGAGTATATAAGTCAAGGATAATGTTCATTAGTTATCAACAAAAAACTGGTTTTTTGTAATTGTTAGAAAACACAATACAAATACGTTTTCCGGAGCATCAAATATTCACATATTACACGAGACTTATGCTTCTTATAGCAACAAACATTCGCATATCAAATGAATAAATGTTGATCTTGTGAGATTTGTAGGAAAAGTGAATCTTGTGACATTTCAACAGTTGATATCCGGTGTGTATATAACTCAAGGATAATGGTTATTAGTTATCAATAAAAAACGGGTTTTTAGGATTTTTTCAAAAACACGCAAAAACCATGTTTTCAGGAGCAAGCAATGTTCACATAGTAAACATACACAATGTCACAGTTGTATTTCACATGCATCAATGTCTTTTATAATAAATTAGAAACAATTCAAAAATTATTTCAATTTTCATTATTGTATCACTTTATATATTAAACTTTGGTCATATGGGGTTTGGGGCTTCAAGAGTTCAAGTCCCACAGTTGGGTTCATTTTTCCTAAAGAAAATGACTATTTTTGTCCACTAGAGCCAGTAATTGCTCTTCTGGACTGTCCATAAGAGCAGATGACTCTTATGGACAGGGAATGAATTTATTGAATTTAGCTATCTAACCAACTTTAATTGTGAATAAAGAGTAGCTTTTAGCTATCTAACCAC
>Ga0214478_100737_pt1 | contig 18369 bp, 12 predicted proteins | sample M1_20Mar14CPVII9_2_FD_178001 | JGI IMG/M metagenome (GOLD analysis project Ga0214478, IMG submission 178001) | Marine eukaryotic communities from Monterey Bay, California, United States - M1_20Mar14CPVII9sort6BwellD7 | ecosystem: Environmental > Aquatic > Marine > Unclassified | place: USA...
TGGTTTCAGACAATTGGTATCTTAATGCTTCCTCTAATTTGGTTCACATCTCTTTCGAAACCCATCGAACCGCTGATATTGTTGGCAGCTGCTGAATTTGCAGTACCTTACGTCACAGTTGTATTGGTAGTGTTGTACTTGATTACACCACTTGGTTCAGATATCAGAAAGAATACTGGTGTCAGTCTTTCTTTGACTAAACTTTGTACTAGTTTCAGATCCTTGTTTCGTGTTATTGGCAATAACTGCTCAAGGCAACAATCTGAAACAACAATAGAACAGCAGACACAAGCAGAAACACAGTCCCCAAGGGCAGATGCAACTGAGGAGGATGTGAAGGCTGATCATAGCGTTAAGGATCTCATCAAAGAAGGATTAAGTAAGTGGTAATCACTCAAACTGTTTGTGTTACTGTTTTGATATTGAGGAATCTATACTTACCACATCAATATCCATATTAGGTATCATGTGTTTGGATGTAGGAGTACAGTTCTGTAAATCATTGGCCATCTATTTGGCCCTGACTACAGATGCAGCAGTAGGATATCAGCTGACGGCACTAGATTCCTACCTCCCATCTTATGGAATAGCGTATACAACAGGGATGTCGTTCGCTTTCAAGATTATAGGTCCCATCTTTTTGAGCATGAAAGAATACGAATACTTCTTCAAATTGGCAAGAGTGTATTTGATTTGTGCCTTCCTCCTGGTGCCTCTCATTATCGGCTGTACTGTCCCATTTAAGGAGGGATTAGCTCTAGAATCGGGACAGAATGCGTGTGAGTATGCTGGATCGACTGAGTGTGTTCCCTTTTTCACGAATGTGTATGGTCCGAATGTCACCGGCGGACGCTTCACTCTCTTTGATACCTATAATGCATTCGCATTCGGTTCTATTGTGGAATCCATTTACATCCTTGTTCGAGCAATCATGCTTACCATGTTAGAATTCCGATACATTGTCAGAAGTACAGGGGTAGCTTTGATCTTTTACATTGTTGCTATCATCTTGGTCAGTCTTGTTCAACCCTTTGCAAAACAAGCTATCTCTTATTGGATAGCTATATTCGTTCCGCAGGCCGTTCTTATTGTCTTATTCCTTTGTTCAGGAGGATGGTGAAAGGGAGTGACAATTTGGATGATATGCCTGCGGCGGCGGCTACAGTAGATAGAGACGAAGATGATACGAATGCAGTTGTGAAAGAAAACAAAGCTACAGCAATAGAATCAACAATAGAGGAAGGAAGCAAGCGAGGGCAGAGTGTTGATGATATGACTTCTAAAGGCAAGGATGATGAGGAGACATGACATGATATCAAGCTTGGGTATACTTGAAAAGAATGGTGTTAGGGTACCTTTTATGGATGGAACCTACCCTTTGAACGTGAAGCCATGCCATTATGTAGGTGAGAATAAGGGTAAGGGAGGAAAGAAGAAGTAGACATGTGGTTTGATTTGGGGTAGATTGAGTAAATGGTATAAGCCGTGGCTGTAGCGGCGATAGAGGAAAGTGTTTGGTCGGTGGAGAAGGGGGTATGTGTTGTGATATCGGGTATCAGTGATGATCTGTTCATACTTTAAACTAGACATATCACTTGAAAAGGGACTCTAATACGAGTATAAATGTTATATAACCAGTCTAACAAAAAGATCAACGATCAATAGCCCAACAGTATTCTCCCGTCAAACGAGTCATCATAGTGCCAAGACGCGTCGACCATTCTTAAATTATATGCATCCAAAGTGCCTATCCTATTTTGAAAGAGCCCTCCTCTTGGCTTTCTTCCATCCCTTCCCAATCTACTTGGAGACACCGACGAAGCCTCTTATTCAACTCATTCCTCCTCCTCCTCCACTGCCATAGAATCATAGAGGTAGCAAAGTTGCTATTGATGCCAATAAAGAAATTCAACAAAAGACTCCCAATTAGATGACTCCCTCCCTAAATAAGATTGCAAATCAAAGAATAGTACCAACATAGAGATAATCATATCATATAGGAGGAGGAATAGTATTACATTAATAACAAAATCAATAGCAATAATAATGTTAGCCACAAGTTTAAGACGTGTCAGTACTAGCGTCCTGTCACGACAAATCCCCACCACCACAAATAATTTTGCAGCTGCAAGTAATAACATCATACAACAAACAAGACGTAACTATCATGAGAATATTGTAGAACATTATGAAAATCCACGCAATGTTGGTTCATTTGATAAGAATGATGATGATGTTGGTACGGTGAGTTATGAGTATATAGTGTTTGAGTATTCGTATGTATGTGTAAATTTGTACATAATATAATTTTGAGAACTCAGATAGTGATGTGTATGGTATTTATTATTTGGTATTGTATGCTTCTGTTTAATTAACGTAATACCTCTCTTCCTTTGTTATAGGGACTAGTTGGGGCGCCGGCTTGTGGGGATGTAATGAAGGTGAGTTTATCATGCAGGGAAATGATCAGAAATTTCATATCAATTTATAAATGTGATCTAAACCATGCATTCCCAACAACATACCACAATAAAAAACAAATACAGCTTCAAATTAAGGTAGATGATGATGGTAATATTCAAGAATCTAAATTCAAAACATTTGGATGCGGATCTGCCATTGCAAGTTCCTCAGTTGCCACCGAATGGGTAAAAGGGAAGTCCCGTTAGTATTGTTTTGTTATTTGAATTTGTGTGTTCAGTATAAAGTCTCGACCTCGACGACTCTACTGTTTTATTTGGGCTTAGTTTGCCTTTATTGATTTCCCTTGCATATCATTGTACTAACATATGTTATAATCTCCTCTCTTTCATCATCATAAACTGTGAACACGTGCATCTGCAAGGGAAGCATGTTGATGAGGTATTAGCAATTAAGAATACTGATATTGCCGCACATTTAAAATTACCACCCGTTAAGTTACATTGTTCCATGCTTGCGGAAGATGCTATTAGAGCAGCCGTAAATGATTGGAAGGCTAAGAAGGAGGTTAAGGAGGCTGCCTAAGTATTATAAAGGGAAGATGCGCTGGAATTTAGGGAATGGAGGGTGGCACGCGAAGATTGAAGATAATTAGATATGAAAAGAGATGCAGATGTATTGTTTTGCTTTGATTTTGCTTTGATTAGGTTATTCACTGATGTGCAATTTCTCAAGGGTGTGGATGCTGATCTTCGTCTCAAGCCGATCATAAGCTGGTCCCGTGATGAGTTATTAGATAGTGCCTCCAAGATAATATGAATAAATGTATATAGTATTGCAAATACCCACTTGTGCGGCCATTGGCCATTTAAGTTATCAAACGGACGACTACTCTTCAAGTTTCAAGGTACTACATAAAGAACAGGGAAGTAGCCACAGAGTACTGCTTATTTGTTCTATTTAGTTGTTATCTACCACCCATCTATTCTTTTCTTTTCATGTATATAACAGACACACTATTTGAACATTCTCATTGCTAATTGATACATTCCCTCACAATTACACAAATTCTCTATAAACAGCAATTGCTCTACTGAGATGCTGCTCCTCGTCTCCTCCAAACATACTATACTTCCTCGCTCCCTAAAGACATCTACAACTCCCACTCATCCTTTTCCTTATAAGTGACCATTGTATCAACTTTGTGAAATGATGTGGTAAAACTACGTAGCTTCACCTCCTGACTGTTCATAATGTAACTTGGATCTGAATCTTCCCACTTCCTTGGCACCGTTGCAGTTTTGTTTGTATAAATCAACAAATCAAAGGAGCATGGTTCATTCAACAATGGTAGGAAAGTAACACTTGCAGTAATTTGACGAATAATTGCTTGAATCTCATCATGAACTTCCTTCACTGTCTTTGTTCCTTTACTACTACCGTCGATGTTTCTACTCTTCTTCTTATCATCTCCTTCACGCTCAATTACATTGTGTGCTACATTTTCATTATTCTTTCCACCACCAGCAGCCACGGACACCTCAACACCATCACTACCATCTTCAATACAAACATTAAATTGCCATCGTTCTAATGTTTCACCTGAATCAATCCCGGTAACTACCACAACAAGACGTTGCACGTCATCATTTGTTAACCAATTTTCCATCTGTGACATTACTGTTTCGAGGTAGGATAATAATCCTTGATCGGTCGTTGTTAATACTGTTAAACCATATTTAGATTCTCTTTTGAATGTTTCTGGTTGATATATTCCTGTTTATTTGTGGTGAAGAAAGAGAGAGGTTATTAGTTTGTTAGAGAGATTTCAAGGCGTAGGCGATGCAAATCCACGCAGCATTGGCAATTCAATAACCGCACCTATTTAATATAACTTACCTCGTTGGTAAAGAATGGAATTTATAGCAGTAAAGAAGAATTCAGAGACGGTTTGAACTGAACCCTTTAGTGTTATAACGGTGTCCTTTTGATCTGTCGACATATTTGTTGTTGTTGTTGTTGTTCTTGTTCTTCTTTTTATTATTTATACTGTCCGGCGGCGCTGCTCGCTGAAATCAATAGGGAGGTCGTCGTAATAACTACTTCTTCCTCTGATATATCTCTTCTTGCTATCCTCTGATTTGTTGGATCGAAGTTTTGATTTGATTTTTGAGATTGTGATGGATACCGGATGTGTGTCTTCATAGAAGAACAACCTACGGGACTTCCTCTCAGGCATGGAGAGTTCAGCTTGTCTCTATTATTATGTGTAATGCTATATTTAGTAGCCATTCTTATAGCTATTCATATATTAATTTATGATATAACTCTAGCTTTATCTTCTTATTCGAAGTAATGATGTACATTCTCCCAAGTCTTCTTAGTTGCAAGTTTCTCGACCAATTCTTTCACTGCTTTCCGCTCCTCTCGTGTATAATACTCTTTATATATCTTACCAGTTACGAATAAAGGAGGCTCATTCTTCGTGTCTAACCGCAAGAAGTTGTGTAAACTATCTACCGTTTGATTGAAGTTGTGAGTATAATTCTCGTAATGTATGATCAATGTTGGTATGCCAAGATCGTATGTAGTGATGTGAGCAAGATTATGCCACTGTGTCCATCTGTAGAAGTCCGAACTACAAGGGATTACCTTGACAAGATCCTTAACATCACGGTAGAATGGCGAAGCTGCAGTATCCTCCTTCAGTTTGGCATCCAACTCTGAACACATTGTACGGAACCCTTCTTCATCAAGTGTATAGCTCTTTGTTTCATTTTGGTGTGCAAGTGACTTAATATGATGATGAAATCTTGCCACAATATTTGATAATGGATCACGTATGATATGAACTGCTCGTTTGACTAGGGATGTGTTGTAATAGCCAATCTGTGGTTTATTGTCACCTTGAGGGACATGACTAGTACGCCCACAATTCCTGCTAAATTGAGTAGCTGTTGATATGTATTCTTTTGATTTGCACCATAAGCAATAAGAGCCACAGTGTGTCTTTGTTAAAACAAACCCAGTAGGAGTTATAGTCCAATTCTGATTGGAAGAAGCGGAGTAGAATGGTCCATTTGAGAGCTTGTCCCAAATTGGTGTTTTGGTTCCACCATGACTTAACCCATCATCATAGTTTGACGCTGTATTGTATCCTGATACCACATCGACGAGATGTTTAGTATATGTTGTGCCACTATTTGGAAAAGACATTAACCATGCTATTCTTGGTGCACTGTCATCTTCCTTATTTGTTTGCAGTTTGGTTTGATATTGATCTTGTTGTAAAGTTTTGTTCAAATACTTTTCATTGGAATCACGTATATTTGGGATAATATCTGAATCGATACCTAATGCATCGTAAAGCATCTTGACATAGGTACCCCCAAGCTTAACAAGCGACTCATATGAAACTACCACTACATTATTTCGTGATGGTAAGGCACTTAGCATACGTCTATCCGTACCATTACTGTGTTCTTGATACTGACTAGCCACCCACTGATAAAGCGTTTTATTAGTCACTTCTTCATTTACATCTTGAAGTATAAAAGTGTTTATTGCCTCCATAATTAATTGTGTACCAACAGCTTCCTCTTGCTTACGAAGATGAGTACTATTACAGTGTGAATGCCGTGCGAGATATGAGATCTTAGCATCCCTGATAACAATAATGAAGTATTGTTCCACGCCTTGAGAATCATACCATTTCTTATTTGCTGTTATATCAAGTTGATATCTTGTAGGATATTGAAATGGTTTACCATTAAGTTCCAAGCCCCATATATCTTTTGTCATGGCGTTACATTCTTCTATCTCTGTTTGATTCACTTGATCTCTAGTACATTGTGATGGAAGGATCACTTCTACAATTGGTGGGTGTGGATGAAGATGACATGACCCACCCCAAGGAAGTGAGAAATGTTGTACAAGTATATCACTAGACTCATTGCATGAATGCTGTTCAGATATTTGTTTCATATCTTCACATTTAGGCGTTTTATCATTGCATGTTTCAATGCATGGCCTTGATCCTTCTCTATATGGTCCGGTATGTAGTGCATCTTCAATTAACTTACTAACAAATTGTGTCCCGCTAGATTCAAGACCAATCACTGAATATATCTTCCTCGGCAGTATTGAATAGGATGGCAGTGACACTGGTAACTGTTTGTTACCACTACTATTGTCAACCAATATTGTGTTCGTTGTCTCACTTCTATTGTTATTTTGTAAGTTACTAGCATTATTATTCGCAATTAGCACTATAGCGAGAAAGATGGTCGTAATAGTGATGATAGTATACCGTTGACCAATAATATTATGATATATTTGTTGGGTATTATTATTATTATATGATTGCTTCCGCCGAAGTATAGGACTGCCTTGACCTTGAAGACGATCCATTATATTGTTGTTTTGTTTAACTGAACATACAAATTACTACTCGTATAAATACTACCAAAGAGTGAAACCGCTAAGTAGCGCACAAATACTAAGTAGCTCTAAACAACCTTATGCTGAATACAACTAGTAGTAGTCACGGCGGATCAGCGTAATACCTCTAAACAGCAGACAACTGATAATCAAGTCAAGTTCGAAAGGTGGCATGCAGTATGCAAACAACAAAGGATACCGTTTCTCACTTTAGTACACCTACCTATGTACCTATGGCTTAATGAAGGTACTTATATAAGTTCAAGAGGACGCAACTACTCATATACATTAGAAGCAAACCAATCTTGTCTAATATTGAGCAGTCGTTTCATTGCAGTAGATAATATAGTTATTGCAAAAGATACCAATGTCAAAAAACACAAACAATATGAAAATATCAGTTTACTACCCACTATTTGCCTGGGTATTACTAACATTATCATCATACAGGATATATATTGGTACTATTGGATTATTACATTCATCGACAAATAATAATGGATCATCGTTGGATATGTATCAAGCTGAATTTTTCCCACCAAAGTCTCATCGAGTAAGTAAAAAGTGTGCATATGAGTGCACCATATTTGAAACTGTATTAGTATCAGTTTTGTATGTTTATATTAAGATTATATTCACCATATTACATCCGAATGATACAATTTCATGTTTATATATCACGCTAACATACTTATACATGCTCACATATTCTAATATTCAATCTCTATACTTCTCTATACCTCTTTTTTTATACAAACATATACAAATCTACCCTACAGCAAATACTAGATGATAAAATTGCCTCATATCCAAGGAAAGCACCATTATTGTCCAACATACGAACATTTGATGAAAGCAAACTACCATATCAGTGTGGAATAATCTTCTTCTATCACATTGCATGCACTGGTGGATCATCAATGAATAGATGGCTGGGTAAAGAGAAGGATAATAATGAAAATGTTACATATTGGACTCACTGGGGTAGACAAGATGGTATCGAACCAAAGTTTATTGAGGGTATGGAAACACAAGTAGCTAATTTGGCACCATATAAGTGGCGTATAGTACATGCACATGGACATAGTTTCTTTACTAATACAAGTGAACCATACTTATATCAATGGAGAGAGATTGTTGAGAAGCAAGGGTGTGGCTTTATAGTAACAACAATGTTACGAGATGCTATTGGTCATACAATTTCACAAACAAAGGGTATGATAAATCCAAACTTAACAGTGAATGAATTCGTTGAACATTTAGAACCTCAGAATTATAACCAACGTGGTCATTTTAATACACAATTGGATTATCTCGTTTATAATAGAGGACCCAGAAATGAGTGGAATGTTAGCAAGGAAGAAAAGGTTAGAAGAGGGATGGAGTTACTGCAACGACATTTTGATATAGTATTACTAAGTGATTATGATCGATTTACAGATATCATCTTAAAGGTGACGGGATGGAAGAGAACGTTAATGAGACATGCGAATGCCTTCAATGGTGAATTGAATTACACTGAAAGAGAGTTGAATAAGATTAAGAAACTGACTGAAGATAATGGTGACGTGCTGTTCATTGATGCGGTGAAACATGTCTATTATGGACATTTGGATTACTTGTTTGGCTAAATAAACCCACTAAGATTGATTCGGATGATTGCATCGTGTACCTATACAGCCAGATGTATACTAGGATATGATAATGTATAATAATAATGTTTAAAACAAATATTAACGTGCTAAACAATAACATAGATTTGTACCCCTCATCATTCAAGTGAATATCGAATCAACTGCATGTATATTCTTCTCATGTTGCTTTACCTGCTATTCACACTTTTTACATATTATTATCTGAACAAACCCCATTTAAGTGAATATCGAATCAACTGCATATATACTCTTCTCGTGTGCTTCTATTCACTTTTTACATATCTTCAGAAAAGATTTGTGTACCACGTTGGTTAAGTACACGATAACCCCTGCCCCCTTCATTCACAACCTTGACACACAATCCAGAATCAATAAGCTGTTGTGCATTAGCTTCGAGTAGTGGAATAATATTGGACGCACGCAATGGCTTTTGAACAACGATCAAACCACTGCTATCAACTTTGTCAAACTTGTGGCCTGAAAGAAGTATTAAGATTGGAGTTGGGTGCGTATTGCTGCTTGATGCTAGCAGCTGCTTCAGAGCCTGCAGGCCGGATAGTTCTCCATCTCCATCCTCAATTGAGAATGACTCTGAGCGAATGAAGTTTGCTACACTTTCGCTGATCTTAGTTGTCTCGTCTTCACAAAGAAGATGTGGCCGCTCATTGTCATCTTTCAGCTGCTTTGCATTGTCAGGTGGTGCGTATTGATTATCTGCAATGATGATATCATATGGCTGAGAATTGACAACTCGCAGAACATCCTCGGCCGTACACGCCGTTTGAACAAATACAGGAACATTCTTCTTTTGGAATAATCCAAGTACTGATCGTACTAAGCCTTTCCTAAGCATAAGCACATCATCTGTAATCAATACACGGAATTGCTGTGACGTCCCAACTTTAGGATTGAATTGGTAAGGCAACGTCTCGCCTTCTACACTTTTCCTTTTCACGACATGACCATCGTCAGACTCAGGCCCCTCTTCAAGTACTGGAATGGTGATGAAGAGAACTGTGCCACATTGACGACTACGATAAGCCTCTGAGATGTCACTATTCAACACACCTTGAGAGTGTGTCAGATCAGCTAATTGGATGTTGGTATCAAGAGTGGCTGCCAATTGATGGGCGAGATGCAACCCGAATCCAGAGTTCTTGGCACCACTCGAAGTACCTTTTGTGTCTGAGTTATACAACCCTGCCTTGGCCTTGTTCAATGTAACCCAGGTCAGTCCAATACCACCTAATAAACGTAAAAGAAGAAGCGTGTAAGATCATGTTTGTCATATATGAACAAAGGGACGAACAAAACTCCCACTTACTATCAGCAACACCCACTGCAACCCTCCGTTCGGTGTTATTGGCATTTGGCAAGATATCCTCAAGTGGGAGAATGAACGGTTGAATGGCGCCGCATGATGTGAACTTTACTGCGTTGCTGATGAAGTTGGTGATAATCCTCATGATGATATCTCTATCACTACTAACCAAAACCTTTCCCATCTTTGGCTCTTCGAAACTCATAGGAACTCCCTTGGACTCAGATTTTGCCATCTGCATCTTGGTTGCCCTTTGCATCAAATCAGTCAAATCAAAGACATCCTTTGAGATCTGAAACTCTCCCGTACGAATCTTGTTAATGTCGAGTATGTTGTTGAGCATGGTGAGAGAGTAGTCAACAACTTCCTCGTTTTGATCAAGCATCTTATTAACAGAGGAAACCAGATCAGATGGCGTCACTGTCGGGTCATCACGGAGTTGAGATGTCAGTTCTGACATGGCAATTACAGATGATAATGCATTGCGAACCTCGTGAAAGACTTGTGCAGAAACAAGAGCTTGGGCCTTCTCGAAGCTTGACTTCTCGGCATCTTCCAAACGCTTGTGCTCAGCCCATGCATCTTGCATAATAGACACATCAGCTTCGATACTTTCTTGTAGTGTCTTGGTTGTTAGGTCTTGACTCTTCGCAAGGCTTGAGATACGGGCTGTGATTTCATCACGCAATCGATAACGTTCATCAACACATTGTCTCAATAACATTTCAATGTTATTCTGATGATAAAGCTTGAGATCTCGCTTTGCCTTCCTGTACTTTCGTCGTTCAAGTTTTAGTGACGCCTTGTGCTTGTTCACAAGTGCTTTCTCTTTCAATTGGAGCTCGTTCTTTAGACGTCTCACGTGAATCTTTCCGAGAACAGAAAGGTCTTGTTCCTCAGTACTGGCTGTGTTTCCTGTACCGGCGGAGCCGTCGTCATTTAGTATCTTCTTGCCCAATCCTCCATGCATGGCATCATTACCCTCATTGTTGGCGGCCCACGAATCGTCTGTGCCCATAAGGTACATCGGGTGATCCTCATCCAAGTCTGGCGACGCTTCTCCTTTGTTCCTATAATCCTCTGCTGGATTCTTCTCTTCTTCCCCATCCTCGTCTTCAACTTCGTATATACTGTCAGTATATATGCTAGATCCTGTAGTTGACAAGCCAAGACGACTTGTGGCAGTACTCCAGATGATGTTGTCATACAATTCACTAACAGAATGTATTCCAGACACCATACCGCTTCTAGAACCAAAGTCCTTCTTTCGCTCAGCCCTACCGATATAATCAGCCTTGAGCAAGTCCTCTTCATCGTTTTCATTCTGCTCAGCTGCAAAATGAGCAACCAACTCGGCCATTTTCAATAACCCCTCTGCCTGTAGATCGTGTAACTGTTGTGCCTTCTCAAGACTAGCCTTTTGCGCAGCTTTGAGATCATCAATCTCCAATTGAAAGATTTCTTGGGCTGCATCTTCTTTTGCAGTCTGGACTTTGTTGAGCAATCCAAACATCGTTTCAAGGTAGGAAGCTTCTTCAACGGTTTGTGCCATGTGCAATTCATTTAGATTGGCTTCCTTCTTCCTGAACATGCGCTCTGCGGACTGCTTCTCGAGCTCAACAACACGCGAGTCGGTTCCTTGCATCTTGTGTGTAATTGACATAATCTTGACAGACCTTTCGTAGGATTGGCGTAAGGAAGATTGACGAGATTTATGTAGAGATTCAAAGAAAGCCTTGGCACGTTGGAACTGTTCACGTGCATCAGAGTAGGCTAACTGGCCTGCCTTGGCTACAATCATTTTGCGTTGGAAGTAGGCACGCTCGGTGTCAGAGATCTTATCTTGTAGTTCCGTATCTTCATCCTTATTATTAGACTTGAATCGGAATCCCTTAAGATGAGCAATATCCTATAATATTGTATATACAGCAGAGAAGGAGAAGGTTAATATTCATGAGTATATGGCCAAGAAAATGGTCTAAACCCCCTCCCCACATCCCAAATACTGCACAAATTAACCCCCCAACAAATAAACAACCTTAGCCAAACTTGTAACAATATCTCCCCTCAGCCTAGCTAATCTAATGCAACAATATCTATTACCCGTTCATAAATAGCCATCCTCCATATGTAACGTCTTGTGCACCATATCTGCACACCGCATCTTATCCGAAGCACATACATAAATAACATAACATTGGTGTGCACAAATCTATCTACTAAAACAAAACTTACCGCTGCCATTTTAATCTCCTCACTCGCCTGTAACTTCCGTTCCGCCTTACGTTGCAATAATGTCCTACGTTGTTCTTCGAATATAAACGCTTCAATACTATCATACTCTTTTTGTTGATCAGTTCGTTTCGCTTGCATTTCATACTGTTCAAATGCTCCCTTCATTTCTTTATAATAATCAGTTTTATCAGACTTGGTAGAAGAAGAGGCTGGTTTAATCTTGGTACCTCCTTCGGATAGGATATCATTCATTTGATTTGCAAACATATCCATGATGTGTGTTGGATCTTTGTTAGGTGTTGTTGATGTTGGTTTTGGTTGTTGTGTCTCTTCACCAAGAGGTAGATCAGGAGGAGATGGTATGGTATCAATTAGCATTCGATCGAGTAATTCATCGATTTCCATTCTTGCTTTTGTTGGTGGGGTACTAGCCACTGTATTCATCATGGTGTCGTCGTCGTAATTCATATGAATCAGGGGCGGGTATATGGTAATGTTTTAGTTGTTCTGTTTTTGATTTATGATAATAATAAGTGTGTCAAGGTTTGCAAAGTTCAAGTAGGCATTTATTTGCAGCACCACATCTATCATCTCTTAGATAATCTGGTCGATAATCTTATCAAGAGGATCTTGAGACAAATTCGGGTCATCATTCAGTCATTATTAATTGTCTTCATTTGAAGCATATCACTTGAGTTGAAGAGAGAGAACCACGCACCATCTGCCCAATAGTGAGGACAATTAATTCACAACTTTGCTGCCTGGGTGTGAGGATATATAGTAACTCTAAACCCCACCACACCCACCAGTACCCGCCGTAAATCACTATCATGAGCGATGTATTGTTTTCACTCTAGCAGCCGTCTATTCCATAGTACCAATAGGATCTCTCAACCAATAATAGGTATTGCAACTGCAAAGCACAATTCACATCACAACTCACAAAAACTGCTCGGAAACAAAATCAGAAAGGATACCGTGTCATATGCACACCAATCGAAAAAGATTAAATCAACATCTATTGGGGTAGCACATACACCTAACAGATTGCTAGACTGCTAATCTGTCATTTGTAGTCATTGTTCTATATAGAATCGTGGCGGAGGCAGTGAGCACTACTAATAGTAATCATTCAGTTCAGGATACCGACCACTGCAATAATTATGTAATCATTGACTCAAGCATGGGAATTTGTCGGTGCACCTATCTTTATTAAGTAAGAGGACAAAGCAAGCAGGGAATCTATAGAATGAATTACTTCTTCTGCAATGGGCGTTAGTAGCAGTAGTAATACCCCTAAGTATTATCGGTTAATTAAGATTTTACTGTATCTTTTACTTTCTCAACCTTCAATGACAATGGCATGGCGAATTATAAACACATCACCTGCTCATCATAATATTGGTACCATTATTACAAGAAGAAGAGCATTGTATAATACCCGATATTTTACAGCTATACCACCATTATTATCTTCATCATCTTCTAATAATAATCAGCAACAGCAGAATGAACTTCTTGAAACCCAACTACGACAACTTGCTAAACTTAACAATGGTATATCAGTCAATCCACGTAGTCCTCGTCAGGTATCAAATTTATTATACAATGGGTATGATATTTTAGATTCAAGTAGTAGTACATATAATAATGGAAAGAGTAACAGTGTAACATTGGGTCCAACTGATAAGGCCACGTTACAGCAAATCATTTTGCAAGATAATGATATCAATAGTGACGGTGCATCACATAAAGAAGTTGACGGACAAAAACAGAAGGAGATTGCCAAGTTGGTATTACAATGTCGTGAATTGTTAGCAACAAGTAACAATAATGGAAGTGGAAGAAGGGTTAGCAATGTGCAACAGTCTGAATCGTTCATGTCCAAAGCTACAAGGGGACAGCAACAGCTAGTTGAAGAGGAACAAGTTATACCAGTTGATTATGACGACACTGATAAAGCTACTACTGCTCTACCCAAGGCTCCATCTGCATATTATCAATCTACGCAATTATCTCCTTATGAACAAATGGTAATGAACTTATTTCCCAACATTGATAACAATGTTGACAATACATCAACATCAACAGATGATATCATGACAATTGATCAATATTGGTTAGAACCATTATTACAATTAACTAAATCAAATTCAAGATCATTAGTACAACAATTACAAGCAACATCATGTCCAATGGGATATAATCAAGCTGCCAATCCACTATCATCAATAACACTTGCCAATTCAACCACTACCACTACTACACCAGTGAAACGAACAACATCCTTATTATCATACATACGTACACAAAAGTATAATCAATATAAAGATTCAATAATACTAGTCCGGGTTGGTGACTTTTATGAAACATATGGTATAGATGCCATTATGTTAGTTGAATATTGTGGATTAAATCCAATGGCAGGTAAGGCACGTGCCGGTTGTCCATGGAGGAATATACAGAGTACATTAGATGGATTAACAAGTGTTGGATATCGAGTTGCTGTATACGAAGAATGGAATGGTAGTGGTATCATGCCTAAGGGTATTGATGAGGAACAAAAGAAGTCAGGACTAAAACCACGATATTTGTCACAGGTTGTCTCATCTGCCAATCCAACATATATGCATAATTTGGTATTAAATGATGATAGTAGTGCAGCTGATGATGATAATACACCATCCTCTATCCATACGAATGATTTATCATCATCATCTCCGGGTCGGTATTATGTTGGTGTTATTGAAACAAATGCAGGATATACATTAGTGGAAGTATCAGCTGAAGAACGGACTGTGGTAGTCTCTGAACGATTAACTGCCGAGGCTGTTAGTTGTAGATTAGTCGCGTATCCACCTGCTGATCCATTATTCTATGTCCCACCGTATACAGAAGATGTAGTAAGTGGTAGTGGAAGGAATAAGAAATTGGATCGTTTACCATTTTTACCATGGAGGCAGCAACAATCTTCTCCATTGGCATCTCAACGTCATGGAAATGGTATGATGATGGGAAAGGTACGAGTGAAGACATTACCACCATCATTAGTTGTCAGTCCTCGACCGGGGATGACAGATGTAGAGCGGTCGAAGCAGACTATTGTTTCGGCCTTTTTGAGGCTTGAGGATGATAGTAGCTCGCTTGTTACTGCTAGTAGTAAAGAAGGAGAGAATGATTCCTCGACAACAACAGGAACACGAAGAGTAGTGACACATGATGACTTTTTGGTAGTTGCATCTACTTCCTCGTCATCTGTCGATGAATCAGATTCTAAGAACAGAGTTACAGAGACACATCCTCTTCATTTAGAAACGGCAACACAACTTGGATTGATGTCCGACCCAGCAATACCACCACTCATATCATCATTACTACCAGATTCAGCACCACCATCATCGCGACGGTTTCTAAGAAGATGGTTACTCATCCCACCTCCACCTCACATAGCAGATGCCATGTCACTACTCACCCATACCTTAAAGGAAGAGAATGATAAGGCACTTCCATCACTGAATGCTCCACCATTGACTGGTAAAGTGATTAGTTTAATAAGGGCTGGTCAATCTAGTGCTGCTATATATCGGGAAATCTTATCGGCTCTGGATGCAGCAAGTGAGGTGTTGAAGTTAGATGACAACATTGTCAATCCGTTACTGAAGATATTACATCATGATACAGGCACTGAAATATCGGACTCTGATTCGTTGAGAACACGGTTTTTGGATGCAATGAAGATTATAGAAAGAGTTGTAAGCACACAAAACATGGAACAACTGCAGAATAGTAACTACAATAGTGTTGATGATCCACAATCTCTTGACTACATATCGTATTATGGTGATGTTGTACCAAAAGCCTTCTTCGAAAGGAATGAAGCTATATGGAGAGGTAGGGTCAAACCCAACACATTAGAAGATGCACATAAAGTTGATATGGCAGCCAAACGTCTTTCGGAAGCAATTGCAATAGACTTCTGGGGATGTGATGTGATAGAATACGATGATGAAGGACTTATTGAACTATACGATGCAAAGGAAACCAAGAATATTGTAGTGACTCAGGATATCTTTAACAATATATTGGCAATTAAGACAATTCCAGAGTGGGTGAAGACAAATGACGGCGAGGACAGTGTGTCTGATAAAACCAACGCCAAATCTCGATACTTTCATCCTCGTGATCGTAATGGAAAAGTTCTTACAACTCGATACACTACCGAACGAGTACAAGATGCCATGTCAGAGTATGTAGAGGCTTGTTCTAGTGCACGTGAGGAAGTAGAGAGGGTATTGACTCAGCTTAGCTGGGATATTGTTGATAATGATCATCTGTCTGCAATCTTGCAGGCATCACATCTCAACCTAATCTTGTCAACAGCTGCACATCATGCAGCTAGTTCAAATGTCAAAGGTTGGAATGTTGCAACAATCTATGATGATGATGACGATGACAGAGACTCTGCTGGAAATTTTACTGGTCTATGGCCATACTGGATGGACAAGTCAGAATCTGTTTCCAACTCATTCGACCTTAATGGACTCTTTCTCCTCACTGCGCCAAACATGTCCGGTAAGAGTACATTAATGAGATCTACTGCAGCAGCTGCTCTAGTTGCAAATGCAGGGTTATGTGCTCCAGTTGGTGTAGGGTCATCAGTAAAGCGCTTCGACTCATTATTCGTCAGAGGTGCATCATCAGATGTCCCTACTGAAGACAAGTCTGCATTTGGAGCAGAGATGGGAGATGTTTCTGCACTTCTCCGCTCCTGTGGTGAACACTCACTGGTCTTTGTTGATGAAATAGGGAGAGGGACGAGTCCTAAAGATGGAACAAGTCTAGCTGGGGCTATATTGGAGAAGATGGCCGAAGCAAATATGAGCGGCATGTTCGCCACCCATCTACACGGTATTCTCAAGTTACCGTATTCATCTAAAGCTGAGGAAAGGATGATCAAGAAAAGGATGGCTATCACAGAAGATAGTAGCGGTCAACTGAATTGGACATACAAGTTAGAGGATGGCATATGTACCAACTCGTTGGCACTACACACGGCATCAAAGTTTGGCCTTCCCGAAAGCATTATAAAGAGAGCCGAAGAACTGTCGCACCATTGGGACGCAGATAAAGACGACCATACACATACAAAATCAAGTGTAACTGATTATCCTGCCGCTTCTGATACTACAACAAGTAACAGTATAAATCATGCAGCCACGATTCTTGAAGAGATAGTTGGAGAAAATAGCACCCGAATACCTCCATCTTACATTACACCACCGTCCTATGAAGGTATCAGTTGTGTATATGTTTTGCAAGTTGGAGATGATGAGAAAAGATATTATGTGGGTGAGACTGACTCTCTTTCACAACGCCTTTCTCAGCACCGTTCAAAGGGTAAAGACTGGTCATCATTGAGTGCGATTGCAGTAAAGGTTAAAGAAGGGAAGTCGACTGCACGCAATGTTGAAAGCTTGGTTATTCAACAAATGGCAAAGGATGGGTTCAATCTTGTTAGCATCACTGATGGTACATCTATAAAACCTAAACAAGCTCATTAATCCAGTATACATTTAAACAATTTTGAATCTACCTCTTGGCAACCAATTCTCAACATAAAATCCCCCTGACAGTCGGCAGAAAATCGAGATCTGAGGCATGAAACCTGCCTACATGTGGCTGTAAAAGTATGATGGATGGACTTACAATCATACTGACAGTGTTCATCAACTTATTATACACCCATACAATGCCAAACAACCACTATAGCAGCACCTACATAATGCCATACCCCCACTTGATGGCCAAACATTGCCTGACAGTCGGCAGAAATCGGGATCTGAGGCATGAAACCTGCCTACATGTGGCTGTAAAAGTATGATGGATGGACTTACAATCATACTGACAGTGTTCATCAACTTGTTATACACCCATACAATGCCAAACAACCACTATTGCAGCACCTACATAATGCCATACCCCCACTTGATGGCCAAACATTGCCTGACAGTCGGCAGAAATCGAGATCTGAGGCATGAAACCTGCCTACATGTGGCTGTAAAAGTATGATGGATGGACTTACAATCATACTGACAGTGTTCATCAACTTGTTATACACCCATACAATGCCAAACAACCACTATTGCAGCACCTACATAATGCCATACCCCCACTTGATGGCCAAACATTGCCTGACAGTCGGCAGAAATCGAGATCTGAGGCATGAAACCTGCCTACATGTGGCTGTAAAAGTATGATGGATGGACTTACAATCATACTGACAGTGTTCATCAACTT
>Ga0214478_100741_pt1 | contig 18264 bp, 13 predicted proteins | sample M1_20Mar14CPVII9_2_FD_178001 | JGI IMG/M metagenome (GOLD analysis project Ga0214478, IMG submission 178001) | Marine eukaryotic communities from Monterey Bay, California, United States - M1_20Mar14CPVII9sort6BwellD7 | ecosystem: Environmental > Aquatic > Marine > Unclassified | place: USA...
GTAGATCCCGTTGGCATATCAATTTGTAAATCTGTTACAGCCCATTGATTTGGTATGACCACATCACATACACAATTCTTTTGATCATCATTAGTATTGGCATTATCGTTCCCTTCCTCATCTTCTTCTGTAGCCACCGAGAGATAGCCCGTTGTTGAGCCACCAATACCCATTACAATTAAACTATCAATATCATAACGACTGATAATAAACTCTGATGCCATTGCTGTATTAATCAATCCTAATCCACCAACCACACCCACAAAGCATGGATTATTTGTAATATACTTATTCTTCTCATCTAGTGCATACTTTGGATCATAGCATCGTAATACGGCACTAGTCTTTTTACCTCGTCTTCCTTGTTCAATGGTTGCATATTCATCTGGACGACCACCCTCCTTCTTGTATTGTTCAAAAAATAAATCGAATTCATATTTGTTTGGCCATACAATTCCTGTAACGAATGATGTGCATGTATATGGATCGACTACGCCCTCCTGTGGTGCTGGACGTTCTTCTGGAGGTGGTATACATGGAACTTCTTCTTCTTTTTCTTTATCATCATCTCCTACAACAACATTATTGTGCTGGAGTAGTAACGAGTAAACTAAGAGAATTATCCTGAGCAATCTCATATCTACTGGTTCTTCTTACTATATATATTAGATGTTCATATAATGATTGACGTCTGCTGCATGCTATAACGAGTCAATGTCAACTATCAAAAAGGGTCTCTAGGGACGTACACAACCATCGCTATATCCTCCATTCTTCATATCATTTATTGCCATGGCTTTATGTTGCCGATCAGTGGCAAGTGAATTTGAGGTCAAGAGGGATACCGTTGGAATAAAGAAAGGGAAAAATGACACTAGAGAGTGTTTTATTGTCGGGCTTTGCAGTTGTTATCAAATGGCACTCGTATAGCAACCACAAGATGGCTTCACTACTTCCCCTCCTTCTCTTGTTAACCATAACCGTCCTTTGCTTGGATTTCGGAGTCGATGGATTCGTCATTTATTCACCTCCCAGAGCGATGAGTAAAAGATCTTCTTCAACAACATCAACTACACAACAATATCTAATAGATCATGACTTGGCATTAGAGATGGGCGCTGCGAGGGGAGCATTCGCCCTTTGTTGTAAGTATAATACATAATGAAAGAGTGTTGTCGTAATCTTGTTGCAATACACTGTATATATGTAACTAACTCTTGTGCATATCTTATGTCTCTTTATGTCTTATAAGTCTATGGGGCCTTGGGAGTGGGTAGTATAGGTCGGGAACTCATACCAATTGTTTTTAAACGATATGAAACGAATTCAAACTTAAAGAGTAGTAATATAGCAACATCCAAGAAGAAGACTGATCTAAACATAAGAGGTTATGCCGAACGAATCTATTTAGAAGATATACAACCAATATTGTCAAATAAACTGGATGCAATATCCATTGCAACGAAGTATCAAGATAATAAACCGGAGAAGTATGAATATACACACCTCAAAACACAAAACATACCGCCATTTCTAACATTCGAGGCCTATCAACGTGCTAATCCTACTTCCAATCCAGTAGCGTTACGTGCGTTATTCGATAGCTTCTCAAATAGCTTAGGCGGTATCAATTCTATATCACCAATTACGGCACAAGAACGGATTGATGAGTACACTAATAATATATATACAATGGTCCAACGACTCAATAGGAGTAAGGTATTGGGTTTATCGGCATTTATCTTCGTGTTATTATTATTGGGATTTGTTGATTATTTAACGATTTATCATTTATGGAGAGGATTCTTTCCTGAATGGAATGGATTTATGGATTTGCCATTTAGTTTATTTGATAGGGAGATTGGAATTAGTGTCTTGCCAAAGTATTTTGTGTGGGAGATCCCTCATATATGAATAAGGAGTCTAGTAGTAGGATAGCGTCGCAAAAGAGTACGAAGCCTAACTCAGCAAGGCAATCAGGTGCTTCTTGCTTTAGTTTATCGAGAGCTATTCTAAAGTAAGCCTACTGTCACTAAAAATACATCCTCGATGTCAGAGCTGAAGACCTTTTTCCCTGTTTACACTTATGTCTCATCTACATATGATTGCCGCTATAGATTCATGTGCTTGTTATAGGGCAATTGTGACAGCTTTTGCTTTGCTATAACCATAGCTTTAATCCGTTGTTCACTCTTCATTTCATCCCAAGACGCTTGATAGGCACGTAATGTACTAGCGTAGTCATCTTTTGTTACATATCCTCGTTTGTATCCTAAACCAACCTTCTTCAACGATACATCCAATCCACTTCTTGCTGCTATGATGAAGTGTTTCATTGCACGAACCATGTTTCCATTTGACATTTCCATACATCCAAGATTGTGCCTTGCCATTTCATGACCTCCAATAGCTGCAAGCTTGTAATGCTGAAGAGCTTTTTTCGAATCTTTCTCAATACCCTCACCTTGAAAATAACTGAAACCAAGACGATAATGTGCTTTGATTGAACCAAGTTCCGCAGCCTTATTCCATAAATTCAATGTCTTCATAAAGTCCATTGGTAAACTTGATCCTCCTGTAGCATGTTCACCTCCTAGATCATAAAATGCATTGGCATCATTCAATTTCATCCTCTTCTTTAGTCTTTTAAAATCCTCCTTATCCGTCTTTGACAGTGGCAATCTGCAGAATGGGCAGCAACGTTTCATATTCCCCTTTTCCATTTCTTTCTCCGCTGCCATGACACACCCATAACATATCGTCTTTCCACAGCAAGGCTGATATGACGTAAACACATTACAAATATTTTCCGAAAATGGCACAGACAGCATGCAAATTTCACAGTCCTCTTTTGGTGGAGGGTCAGCAAACAACTTATCATCGTCGTCATTATTAGATATATCTAATCTACCAAGAATATCCGATACGGCATCGATACGAGAATTACCAGAGGTACTACTATCTGCTGCACCATCTTTGCAATGCTCAGAATTTTTTTGTTCACATGATGTGCACTTTTTTGTGCTTGATAATACTACCCTCTTATCACCGCCACTGCTACCGCATACTTCACATGTTAATCTACTATCATCTAACGAGCTCATCGTTGTACTTTCCTTTATATCAGGGTAACTAGTATATACTTGTATTGTTTATGTTGTCGAAATTAATGCACTCCTTTTTCTCTTGCTTACACGTGGATTATTCTCTTTTTTCTCCTCAAATCTCAGTTGAGTGTGTTGACCAAATATCTGCTCTTTGTAACAGCGCTGATTGGTATAGTGTATTGATATACGCTTGATAGATTCCTTAGATATTTAGTAGTACTAGTTTTGCTTTGCTGCAACCTATAGAGCTATACTTAATTTGTAGAGTTCTATACCATATACCAAAGCCACTTTTCGTCATATCGGCGGTTACTAATTATATATTGTCTGTCCTGACAGCTCCTCGGCAGCTCTGGTTCTCTGGTCACTCTTCATCTCATCTATAGATACTTGATACGCACATAAAGTACTTGCATAATCTTCTTTTGTGACATGTCCAGTTTTAAATCCTTCCCCGACCATCTTCAAAGAGTTACCTTCCCCACTCCTTGCTCCAATCATCCAGTGTTTCATTGCAAGACTCATGTTCCCATTATTGTATTCAATTCCACCTAGCTGATACCTTGCCATTTCATGCCCTCCAATTGCGGCAACCTTCCAGTGGTGGATTATTTTTTTATTATCTACTTCAACTCTATCCCAATTATCATATGCAACACCAAGTGCATGATGTGCTGAGATCGATCCAAGCTCAGCAGCCCTATTCCACAATTCCAAAGCTTTGCTCATATCCTGTGGCAATCCTAAATCACCATCTCGATATTCACAACCTAGACCATAAAATGCGTCAGGATCATTCAACTCCATTCTCCTCCTCAATCTCTTAACTACCTCTTCTTCTGATTTAGGCAGTGGTACTCTACAATAGACGCAGCAATCTTTCATCTTCCCCTTCTTAATCTCATTCTTTGACGCCACAACACAACCACAACAGAGTGTCTTCCCACAACATGCCATGTATGATGTTCTCATTCCACCTATTGATGGTCCCATGGCAAATGGTATTGGAAGGAAGCAAATCGGGCAGTCTTCTTTTGGAGGAGGATCTTGGAATAATTTATCCGATGTATTATCATCTTCAGCACGTTGTAACTCAGCAGCACGTTTTCTACATTCCTTCTTGTGTTTCGATCGATGTGAAATTTGACATTCTCGATTGCAATACTTTACGAGCTTGCACGCCGTACAGGTCTTGAGATTATCGCCACTCTTACCACATGCGGCACAAACGGAAGATATATCTGCCTCCCTTCCGAAGGTATTGGCATCAACAGAACCGCCGACATTATTATTAGATGCTGTATCAACTTTATTGCAATGGTCATTTTTTTGTTCACATGTGCACATTTTTGTGCTTGATGATACTTCCTTATCACCACCGTCGCTGCCGCCACCGCATACTACACACGCTAATGTATCTCTTAACGAGCTCATCGTCGTACTTCCTTTGAATATATGTATACCCTCACCACAACCCCTAGAGAGGCAGTCAGATTTCAGATTGAAAATAAGCAAGGAAATGTCTTTCTTTGAATACTTACATGTGGAATATCTTTATGACGAAAAGGATTATGTATGTCGACCGACAGTAGACCCTCTAGTTGTTGTTGATATATATTAATATAGTTGTTGATATCTATAAATATATAGAGAGAGTGCTTGTAACAAGATACACAGCTTATCCTTATGACCTATCTAACTCGCCACTCTATTTCGAACTCTTCCCAAGTGCTAATCCGTCGAACCTTTTTTCACCACAATCTTCTAATGTCATTATAGAATCTCTCACAGCTTCAAACCTGCCAACTCCTCGGCAGTCTTCTTTACATCTCCCGCCCTGCCTAATGAAGTGACATATTCTTGACACTCTTCTTTTGTAGCAAACTCACGACGAGACACTCTACCATTCTTGTATGAGATGTAATACCCACAATCCAATGGTGTTCTATCACGACGCTTGAGATTATTTGGACCGACGAGTGCTGCATTACCCGATCCCTCGAATATGATCTTGTACTTGTCCTTCTTTGTAATGTACTTTTCTACTACACATGTCTTGCCATTCAATTGTGGATGATTTGGTAGATTGATTACCTCACATCGCCTACCCCCAAACTCTGATGAGACGAGGTTGGCTAATTTGGTATTTCCCTGTTCCTTTGCTATCTCAACGAATAGTTCCCCTTCATACTCCTCCATTGTGGTCTCTTGAATTTGAGAAAAAGAACGTGGCAGAGATATCTCTGCACCCCATTCTAGCAATATCTTAGCTTGATCTATATCATGTCCCAAACACGTCATTGTTTTACTTGCAATTACGAGAGAATTCCATCCCCCGGAATCCAATGCGTTCACGTCTGCCCCGTATTGCAATAGTATGGACAGTAAGTCAGAATTGGCTATATCAATAGCAATGTGAACTAATGTGTGGTTCCTATAATCAGGGTATCTTGCACTTAACTTCTTCTTATCAACAGGAGATCCAAGCCATTTTAACACCTTCTTAATATTTTTCTTCTTCAATGCATTGGCGATTTCCTTAGGCACATCTATACAACCATCGTAATCTATGCCTTCCCCATCATAATCACCAATCTCTTCTTCTAACATTTTGATTTGTTCTACTTGATTCACGTAAACTTCCGAAGTTGTATCACCTCTGGCCTCAAACTCACGTTTCTGCGTACGATGCCACTCTAATTGAATCATAATATCTTTTGAAGGAGGGATCTTATCTCTACACAATGGACACAACTTGCTCTTATTCTCTTCTTTGTTGAGAGCATAAACAGAACTAAACTTTGACTTCCACCCATCCAAACAATTGGCACAGAATTTATGATTGCATGGTAATGTAACCGCAGAGGTTATTGCCTCTAAACATATACCGCATTCATTATCTGTTTGGTCATCCGTCATAATACTGTAATTGTAGTAGTAGTAGTATTAATTAATTTGAGGGTGCCAGTGTGTGATATCGTAGTTTGTGTTTTTTGATAACAATACTAAACCAATATGTTTATCTACTCAGGTTGCTGATGTAGTAAGATTGACAATCAGAGTATTGTTATATGTGCATATAGAAGTGCACAAAAAATATGTGGTAAATCAAATCTCTCGTGCTCAATAATGACAACTATGTTCGCCACCAAACCACTGCCGATCGAAAGGGCGTTATATAGAGATGTAGCAATAGTACTGATAGTATCCGAAATACTTTTATTGCAATAGAATAGCAATATGAATTAGATAGGTGCACATCTTAGGCTTTTTTATTTTATTATGAGAGTTGGATTAGTCTCCTTCCTACACGTGGAATAAACCTTTCATACAAAAATAAACTCAATCATACATCACGTGGCCTTCTACTCGGCGATGCTTGATATATTCCTTAGATTGTCTTTTAGCTACATACTGTGTGTAGATAGTAGATGTGTGTAGGTTAGTCGGCGGCGGCGTACATATCATATTAGTTACCCCAACAAAACATCACAAACAGTCAAACATCTCACATCCACATAATTTGCAAGGATGTTACCATCTCCGTCATCAACACGTCTCGTAACAATAATAGCACATGTCGACCATGGTAAAACAACACTAGCAGACAACTTAATTGAATCAAATGGTATAATATCGGAACGTCTAGCCGGTCAATTGCGATATTTAGATTCCAATTCCGAAGAACAACGACGAGGTATTACTATGAAAAGTTCGGCTATTGGTTTGAAACATTTATATGTACCGCCAAAAAATAAACAGAATAATGAAGCACAAGATATGGTAATACATTTAATAGATTCACCAGGCCACGTTGACTTCTCAGCAGAAGTCACTTCCTCCTTACTCCTATGTGATTCAGCAATATTAGTAGTAGACGCCGTGGAAGGTCTATGTGCACGTACACACTCCCTAGTACGCGAGGCATATATACATCAATTGGTACCCATATTAGTAATTAATAAGGTTGATCGACTATGTATGGAAATGGGATTAGATGTTAATGAGGCATATGTTCGAATTCGAGAGTTGGTGGAAAGTATGAATGCTGTTTGTGCTAGTATGTTAAATTCTGCTGCAGTTGCTAATACTCATGATAATACTAATAGTACGAATGGAGATGAAAAGAAGGATGGAAAAGAGTCAAATAGCAAGAGCAGTAATACAGTAGAAGAAAATGAAGCATGGAACTTTGACCCAATCAAAGGAAATGTAGTATTCACATCAGCAATACACGGATGGGGTTTCACCATACCAACATTAGCACGATCACTCTTTAAATCAAAAACTATATCAAATTTAAAACCACCAATCTTACGTCAATACTTATTTGGTGATTATAAGTACAATGTTGAATCTGGTAAGGTATTGAAATGGAAACAGTCAAGTAGTAATGATGAATGTATGTTTGCAAAGTATGCATTAGAACCATTGTGGGAGATATATGAGGGTGTTTCAGAGGCTGCAATGTCGGTTGGATTGAAAAGCGACTTAGTAGATGGTTACAACATGAGTAATAATGGGACAAGCCCAACTAAAAAGACGGAAAATGTCAAGATTGAGGCAACTAGTCCAGGTATGGAGCGTGTCATTTCAGCGTTGCAGGTAGGAGGCACATCACCATCCATCATTCAGCCAGATATTAACAGCAGTAATGATAGAGCAGTACCCAAAACTGCGCAAGAATTACAGAATATACTATCAAGGATTGGTGCCGGATCTGAATCAAGTATAGTAACTGCAGTTCTACGAAGATATCGTCCACTAAGTGATGCTATATTGGATGCAGTTTGTGAAACTGGTCCTTCTCCAGCTGAGGCAACATTGAACTATCGTACAAGGGCATTGGCACTTCAGAATCTTCGCAATACTACTGATACAGTACAAACGATACAAGAGTTTAAAACTATTCAAGAGGCAGTACGTCAATGTAATCCATCTGAAGATGTACCAACAGTCGCACACGTTTGTAAATTCACATCGACCAATCGATCATCGGTAACTGATTCGGATTTACCACCATTACCATCCGATGCTGATCCATCAACTTCCAATATGATCATGGGTATAGCACGTGTATTGAGTGGTAATTTACGTACTGAAGATGTTGAATATTACATATTTGGTCCTCGATATAAGAATGGAAACAGTAGCAATATACCAAAGCAACGAATACGATGTTATCTATTAATGGGATCATCATTCGTGCGTGTCAACTCCGTACCCGCTGGACATATCTGTGCTATATACAACTTGGAAGGATTGCAATTGAAAACTGTTACCCTTTGTGATCGTAAGGAGTGTATGCCATTGCGTGGATTTGATTTTGGATTACAACCATTAGTCAAGGTCAATGTCGAGCCAGTTTCGGCATCGGGTGAGTGTCATATTTGGCGTGTGTGAGGCTTTTGGCTTTATACCCTTGGTGTTGACTAATCTTCTTCTTCTTTGCATCATATATACAGACACTGAAATACTGGAGAGGGGACTTTTAAAACTATCACTAGCTGATTCATCAGTGGAAGTTACAGCCACAGCCAAGGGAGAACGAATACTAGCATGCCTTGGAGAGATCCATTTAGAGCAATCTATACTCGACCTTGAAACGGTCTACTGTGAGAATGACATCAAACTAAGAATATCCGATCCCATTACACCATTCTGTGAGACTACAGATTGGTTCAATAATGAAGGAGACTTTGATGCATTTCTGGATGACAAGAGTCCACCGTTACGACAGGCAACTATCCCGCCATACTGTGACGAGGAAGGACTAGGATTTGCCAATAGAGGTCGTTGTAGGACAATCTTATCAGGCCGAGGTGCCGCTATATCCATTAGAGCTGTTCCGCTTCCTAGACTAGTCTATGAATGTCTTCAGAGTAAGAAGCTTGTAGAAGGTAGTGAGGATGATCTGCTTATTGTTGGAAAGGCATTGAGATGTTGTAATGATGAAACCAGCAGTATGACTCCTTTGATGGTTTTAGAAGTGCTCTTGAACTCGTTGGATGAGATTGATAGTAATGGGAATGCCTTATTGGAATCAGCTGCACTATCAAAAGGGTACTCTGTCAAGGCAGTCCAATCTATCAATGGAGAAGTGTATGTGCCGCAAAAGAACGACATCAAGACGGATAATGAAGAAGAGGCGTTTGACTTGCCTCCAGGCTTTGAAGAATATCAAGATATACAGCAGTTTCTACGAGAAGGACTTGTTGATACTAAATCAGATCATACCTCATCAGATGCCGATGCTGTAGCTTTACAAAAATGGAGACAAGATATGCGAGGGTCGGCATTAGCTGGATTTCAAATGGCGACACGCCAGGGGGTATTGTGTGAGGAACCAGTCCGAGGTGTTGCAGTTATTCTCGAGGCTGTGGAGATTGCAGTAACACCCAGTGAAACCAAGAATTGCAAAGTTGCAAAGGTCTTATCGGGTGGTATGGTCGTGGCTGCTTTAAGATCGGGAGTTAGATGTGCACTCTTGACACGACCAGCACGTCTATTAGAAGGTCATCTTCGGCTAACTCTACACTCCTCCATGTCTGGATTGGGATCTCTTCATGCAGTCTTATCAAGAAGAAGGGGCAAGGTTGTAACCGATGCCATGGTTGACGGTACAGATCTCATTCAAGTTACTGCCACAATACCACAGGCCGAGTCGTTTGGTTTGGCTCCAGAGTTAATGAAGAAGTCAAGCGGTGAAGTAACGGCACCGGAGCTAGTCTTCTCTCATTGGGAGGTATTGGATGAGGATCCATTTTGGATTCCAACTACTGACGAAGAACGAGAAGATTATGGTCAAAACTTATCAACTGGTGACTCATCAACTGGATTAGATAACCATGCATTAAAGTATATACGCATGGTACGTAGTCGAAAAGGTCTATTGGTTGATTCAAGTAAGATTGTTGTTGCGGCAGAGAAACAAAGAACACTATCAAGGAAGAAATAAAGACTGTTCATTTATAAGATACGAATACTTTCCAATCTATGACTTTAAGTTTAGTCATTGATACAATTCTACTTTGTACATTCTGCCTTGTACTCTTCTTTCCCACAACAAGTCCATTTTCCATAACTATCTTCAATGTCATCAGTATCAAGTATAAATTTCATTTGAGAACGAACTTCATTCAATCTCTTTTGCTTTTCATTCCGTAGATTATCCTTTAAATGATCTTCTAATTTCATAAACTCTTTACAATCTGGATGTACCTCCCATTCTCCTTTGTGCTTTGGTTCATTACTTGCTGATAATGATGAGTTGCATCTTGGACAAGTACTGCCAATTTTACTAGTTGTATTGGTGTTGTTATCATTACTACATCCTTCCTCTTGTCTCTTCTTACGTTCCTTATGTAATTCTAAAGCTAATTTTCTTGACTTGTGATTAGCTTCTCGTAAACTCTTTTGTAGTCGATCAATGTGTGCCTGTTGTGCTGCAATTTCTTCCAAATAGAATGCGTTGTTTGTTTCATCTGCATTTGATGAGACATCTTCATAGTATGTCCGTTCTTCAGTAACGACAAGGAGAAGACAATATATTTTTAGATATATTATATAGGTTCATGAGTTTTGACAATACATAGCAACATATCTACATCTAATATGAACATATCATATGCACAAAACAAAAACATAACAACTTACCAAGCTTTGCAATTGGCATTGCACGTTCGCCATACTTTTTCTTCCCCTTTCCATTCTGAACAATTGGAGATTGAGGTGATGCCTGTTCATCACCTGTGGAATAATCATCATCAATATTACCAACTAATTCATCCATATTATCAATACCACCATTGTGCAACACTCCAAAGAGAGCAGCCCAATATCGTTCTTCTGATAATCGGCCAGGAACTAATTTAAACCTTATATCCTTCAGATGTGGATAGGAACGTAATATAGCCAGTGCTAATGGGACATGATTTTCATCGTCTAAATCAAATATATCATTGTTAAGATATACTACTGTATGACTATCGTTTTCATTAACAACTTTGCAATTCTTCCGTGACGATTGTAATATGTCCTCGGTTGTTATGTTTGGTAATATGTCTGACCATTCTGGTGGTAGTTCGGCTATTGATGGTGCGTTTCCCATTGTTGATGCGAAGTAGATTGATTATACAGATACAAACAATACAATAAGCAAACGAAGGGCAATAGCAATCCTCTTAGAGAAGAGATAACAAATAACAACTTGAAAAAATTATGAGAGTGTAGAAATTTGGGAAGATACAGGAAGATGATACCTCTGTTTGTGGTTGCGCGCAATAAGTTATAGTAGATATAGGGGATATGTAGTAGAGCGATGTATATATATCGGTATAGCAATACGTCACTAATCATATCTTAAATATCTAAACAGTATGAATGAAGATGCACAGCAATCAGAAAACGACGCCGTCGGCGGCAGTAGCAACAACTCTGAAATCATTATGCCATCTCCAAACAAACAAAAATTAAACTCAATGGTACTTGGTGATGGCAGGAAAGTCCGCGTTAGTATTGGTTTATTGTGTGAATTCGTGTGTTTATAATGTAGTCTCGATATTTGTACTTCATATGATCTGAGTTTGCCTTTATTTGATTGCCTTTGCTCACATGTACCTACTAACATGCATTATGTTTACCACCTTTCATCTTCATAAATCGTTACAACGCGCATCTCCATCTCCAAATAAACAAAAACTAAACTCAATGGTTCTTGGTGCGGCAGCTTTGAATCAATGATGAAGGAAAGGTCAAAGGTTAGTGCTGATACTATTATATTGGTGTTTTATGTTATATTCATTATGTTTTCTCTATGTTGTGTTGCAATTCATACTAATCTCTCGGTTTTATTTGGGTATACCGTCTAATGTTTTCAATTGTGTATATCTCATCTCATACTTGGTACACCTTCAATCCTTTCAATGTACACAACACAATATATTATGATATGTAGTTGAGAAAAGAAAAGGAAGAACATTCATTAGCACAAGTCACAATACAACTAACAGCTGCCGAACGTGCATTAACAATGGAAACACAACGACGTATTCAATCTACACATGCCGTACAAAAGTCTTGTACACAAAAGATACAAGATATGGAACGTAGCTTTGAACGTATATTAAATGAACGTAGTTTACGTATGGAGGAGCGATTAGTATCAGTACAGCAAAAGGTGGAAGAATTAACTAATCGATTTGAGGTAGAGAAGGAATCGGTGCCCAGAGATATGGATGAAAGAGGGAAAGAGTTAAAAGAAATGTTGAACACATTCCAACGAGAACTATCAGAAGAACGTACTGACAGGTTGAATAGAGAAGGGCGTATATTAAAACAAATGGAGGATAATAGTTCAACTATATTTGGTGCTATTGAAAAGGAAACGAATGAACGTGAAGAGATTGTATATGGATTACAAAGTCGGATTGAAGAGAATGAACGGCAACGGACACAGAATGAGCAAGAGTTACAATCAAAGTTACAGACTGAGATGGATGAATTGAGGGGTATGATTGATAGGGAAGAGAAGGAACGACAATTGGGTGATGAGGAGATTGTTAATGCCTTGGAAAGGTATACGCAGCAATTGCAGAGTAGTTTATCAGTCATTAGTTCGTAGATGATGATATATTAATAGGGGTTATTATGATTGAAAGTGCATAACTACTACCCTCTCTCCATTATCCAGGCTTATGTATGACATTCATTTCTATATGTTCATATATCCCTCTACCTAAGTGAAAGAATCACTGGCAGCAGCTCTCCTCCTCTGTTCACTTTTCATCTCATCTAGAGATTCCTTGTGTGCTCGTAATGCACTTGCGTAGTCATCTTTTGTTACAAATCCTCGTTTATATCCTTGACCAACCTGTTTCAATGACTCATCTAATCCACTCTTTGCTGCAATTATAAAGTGTTTCATGGCCAGGTCCATATCACCATGTTTGTACTCAAAAACACCAAGATTGTGCCTTGCACTTTCATGCCCTCCGATAGCTGCAAGTTTTAGGTGATGCAGAGCTTTGTTCATATCTTTGGCAACACCTAACTCACCGTTCAAATATACACTGGCAATCACATAATGTGCTCTGCATGAACCAAGCTCTGTTCCCTGAAGAAATAATCCAAATGCCTTCCTATAGTCCTTTGGGATGCGCTTAATACCTTCTTCAAAATAGCTAGCCATACTCAAAAATCCCTCAGCATCCAATAACTTCATCCTATGCTCTAATCTCTTCAAATCTTCTTTGTCCGTACGTGCTATATGCATTCTACAGAACGGGCAACAATCTTTCATCTTCCCCTTATTAATTTCACATTGGTGTGCTAAAACACACCCAGTACAAAGTATCTTCCCGCAGCATGATTGATATGTCTTTCCCACTCCACATACTCCTAAAGCGTATGGCATTGGTAGCATACAAATTGGACAGTCCTCCTTCGGTGGAGGTTCTCGAAACAGTTCGTTATCGGATATATTATTTTCCACATGCAACATCTTTTGTCGTTGTTCATAAAAAAGAACCATCTGTTCTATAACATTGCATAAAGTCGTCAATTCTTCATCCGATAAACTGATAATACCAATACCCCCTGATATACTCTTATCTAATGATTTATTATCTCCGGCACGTAATTCAGCTGCTAGTTGTTTGCATTCCTTCTTATGTTTCGGCCAATGTAATTTTTGACAATTTTGATTGCAATACTTTACTTGTTTACAACCTCCGCATTTCTTGAGATCATCATCACTCTTACCACATGCGGCACATATAGATATAGAATTATTATCTTCGGCAATAGAGTCCATTTTATCATCCCATCAACAGATGTGTACATTCTATTTTTTTGTACCGTGTACCTAAATACTCCACAGGTCGATACTTACAACTTAGACGTATCGACCTCAAACATTGATTTAGTCTTAATTATCTCCTGGAGTTAGGGTTTCTACTATTAGTGGGTGTAAGACTTGTGCTGTCCATAGCTGGTGTCTTTGACTAATATAGGTTATATCAATACGGTTATTAGGGTCAAGATTTCGTTATCTCGTCGTGGGTCGGCCTATCATATTGCAATACTTATTGAAGAAAGATACCACTAAACAAATTATCCTCTACTTCAGTGCTCTCTCCATTATCCAATACAGTACAACCAAATACTTGCCAATATGTTCCGAATCATCATACATAGATCTATCGGTACTATTAGCCGACACAGAAGTTTTGAAACGAATGGTATCATAAGAAGTTGCAGTGTCGTTAGATTTGGTAGCAATGATACATCAAAAACAACAGACTATTTTCATATTTTGGGTATTGACGTGAGTAGTATCTTATCTGCTCTTTGCTTCTGTGTTCTACAATACCGTGTGTAATCTCACAATTATCTTATCATATCATATCTACAGAGATCATTCACCCAATCAACAGATGAACTTAAATCAAAGTATAAAAGACTAATGACAGAATACCATCCTGATCGTCATGCATCGGCTTCCGAAGAAGAAAAGTTGGAAAAAGCTAGTACAGCATCTAATGTTACCCTTGCATATGATATTATTGCAGATCCATTGTCAAGGGCATTACACTTACTAGAACTTCATGGTGCATCAATTGGAGAGGATGATAATGTGAGTAGATATATAATATGAGATATATGATATGTAACATGATATGTACTTTTGTCTTCTAACAATCTACTAACTCAATGAACCAAAAGTCAATAGTAGACAGCCATTTTCTAATGGAAATAATGGAAGCCAGGGAAGAAGTGGCTGATGCATCAACCGATGAAGAACTTAGGATATTACTAAAATTATGTCAAATAAAGCAATCAAATATACGTAGTGACATAGCAATGGCATTCAAAGAAGAACGAATCGATGATGCTAAATATCAGGTTGCCAAGTTACAATACTGGAATAGAATCGAGGAAACTATAACGGAAAAGGAAATCGATATGTTCACTAAGATGATTTAAATTAGTCTTACATGACGAGTAGGCACATCATCTCCTCTTTCCCCCAGTTAGCAACCTTGTGTAATATGATAAATAGAGAAAGAGATTATATGTTAGTGATACCAGTATAACAATGTAATTTCAGAAGATGTAGGAGATCAACCAGGACGTCTGTGCCATTACAATAGGCAAAAGATATCCAACTATAATGATCTTCCATCATTGATATGGCAAAAAGTTGACCGACTACTCTATCGAAGAAGTAGATTGAACTTATACTCAACCCTAATAAAAGGGGAATATTCGTACATAATAGCCGGAGATACATTTTGCATTGCTTAACTGATAGAACATGCATTTGTGCTGCTTACCTTGTAGTTATTCATCGTCACTATCTTCTTCCTCAGATGACGAACTACTATCCTCTTGTGCTTGCTGTGCCTGCTTCCACTTGGCAGCCATTTCCAATATCTTAAGATTCCCGGCATTTGCATCCTCATCATTTGGAAAGTGGTAATCAAAGTATTCTTCCCACCCAAGTTCAGCCCCACTTTCGTCAGTTTGCATACGTTTCCTCTTGACACGACGGGGTAACATGCCATCCACCTTGGCCAAGCTCTGAGCATCGCCCTTTGTCTTTTCAAAGACACGCCATGCATCGAGTAGCAAAACTCGTTCTTCCTTCATACCGGCGTCCTTCATTTGATCATGTGCTCTCTTGAAGGTATCTCTGGCCGTGTCAACACCCTTACCAACCTCGGTCCCTTCAAACTGTGCATATGATATCCACACCTTGACATGACCTGTCTTCTCTAAGAGACGTTCGTATAAGGCACGAGCCTTGTCCCCTTCTCCCTCATCGATTTCAAAGTCAATATAATTCTTCCATAACATCTCGGGCATATCTAACGCTGATTGTGATACTGCCAACTCATAGATGGCACGGCATCTATCCGTCTCACCCACCGACTTTTCCAAGTCTGCATACTTGGACCAAGCCCGACAATTATGAGGCATAGCTTTCAAGTAATTGGTGTACAGTGAACGGCATCTATCCACCTCTCCCAACGCTAATTCTAATGCAATATACTCGGTAAATACCCGCTCCTTACCACACAATCCAATAGCCTTACCCAATAATTTCCGTGCAGCTAGTAAATCCTTGCGTCGGATATGTAACTTGGCAGCATTAATCCATATTTTGGAAAAGCTAAACTTGGCATGAGGGATCAAGTCCAGACAGGCATCATATATTTTGGAAGCACGGTCAAGATCATGCCTTTGCATCTCTTCATACAGAGCATAATAAATCCATAGATATATGTACCTCCTCCAATGTTGCTTATCTTCCATTGAGGGTGGGACATTACCAATTGCACGTTCATATACCTCCCGAACCTTATTATCACTAGAATTACCAGAACTAATTTCATTCTCCTGTTCCATCTTGGCATACTCAAACCACGCATCATAATCGGTTGGGTCGGCAGTAACACGCTTCTCATACTCAGCACGTTGTCCGGTAATAACAATATCTTCAATCCCCGCCTTATCACCCCGTTTCTTCTCAAAGGCAATATATGCCTGATATAATTCATTTCGTTTATCTTGTTCCCATTGTGGTACTTCCTCTTCTTCTTCACCGGGTGCAGGTTTCTTTGGTTCTTGTCCCAAATTAAACAATTTAGTAGCATGTTTATATATAACACGTGCACGTTCATACTCTCCCTGCCGTTCCTCAAACGCTGCAAATCGTCCAAATACACGTGCCTGCCGACTTTCCTCAGGTTCCAATTCAACTAATGAACTTTCCAACACAGTCCGTGCTAAATCAATATCCTTGGCCTCAAATTCTGCCCACTTAGCAAACCTCATAAATGATCGTGCACTCGGATAGGTATTGGCATATCGTTTCATAATTTCTTTCGCCTGTTCCCAATGTCCGCCTCGTCCTTCAAATCTTGCATATGACATCCATGCATTATCATCTGGCATCCATTCCATCCATCGTTCGAATACCGTCCGACATTTGGGAATATCACCTACCATTTCTTCCATATAGACATACTTATACCATAAGAAGTCCACACGTGGTAATAACTGAACAGCACGATCTAATACATTCCGTGCCCGATTAATAAATTCATTCCGCATTTCTAATTCAGCATATCGTAACCATAATTCTGGATTACGCACATCCACTTCTAACGCGCGTTCGAAGACACTACGACTACGTTCGAATTCACGATTATCTTCCTCAAATCGTGCGTACTTTACCCAATTACCGATATGTTCACGTCTATATCGTATGTTATCTTCAAAGTGTTTTCGTCTATCACGTAAATGGGATTGATATTCTTCCGCGTCGTGTATTTTAACGATGGGGTCGAGGATGTGTGCTTGTTGACGTTCGGATGATTCACGTATTAATTGTTCTGCTGAGATTTGGATTGGTGCCGGGGCACGGTTTTTAACCTGTGCTTGATGAGACCTTGATGCCATGATTGTTTAATTATAGGTATTGTGTGTATTTGATGTGTTTAGGGTTGTATAACATTAGTGCGGCCGGCCCTGCCTATCCAATTTAACAGGTAATTATGCTGGTATAATAACAATAATAAGAAGGGTATAGGGCGATAAGAGAGTCGAATAGAGGAGGTAGAGACAGCGTATTGCAATAGCTGGTTTTGTGATTAATTAATAATTAATAAACCGTATTAATACGAAAAATAATGCCTACACTTGTAATAATATGTCGACACAAGCTTACTGCATACGGTAAATCGTAATCTTTGCAACAACAAAACAGTGGCAAGTCTGTACGATGTAGATTGATGTTGCTATTTGACGCTGTTAGAAGTGGACGGCTGCACGGTAGAGAGAAGAAGATAAGAGATTGAATAGTTCTTTTATTAGTGTGCTGCATTGCAATAAATCGGTATCTAATTATCACCACACAAAAAGATACATACTCCACCTCTTTGTACGAAAATAAGTTGATGTTATTCTGATAGTATATAGTATTGGTATTAGACTACATACATAATGAGCTCTACTGTCGATGATAATAACAATTTTATATCTAAATGTGCGGCATGCAATAAAGTCGGTGATAGTCTCAAGAAATGCGGAGGTTGTAATCAAGTAAAGTATTGCAATTCAATTTGCCAACGGTCACATTGGTCAAAACATA
>Ga0214478_100744_pt1 | contig 18185 bp, 15 predicted proteins | sample M1_20Mar14CPVII9_2_FD_178001 | JGI IMG/M metagenome (GOLD analysis project Ga0214478, IMG submission 178001) | Marine eukaryotic communities from Monterey Bay, California, United States - M1_20Mar14CPVII9sort6BwellD7 | ecosystem: Environmental > Aquatic > Marine > Unclassified | place: USA...
TGTTTTTCATTCAAAATCAAACTAGGTTATCAAATTCTTGTTGAAAACCCAGACCATACAAAGTAGACATATATACAATCCCAAAACCATCTCCTTAGACAGCGGTTGTGTCTAACTTGGCCTTCTTGTTGGAGGAAGGGGTGCCATCATCATTCTTCCTCTTTTCATCATTACCGATCGAGGCTTCTAATGCCTCAGCTTCCTTCTCCCGCTTTGCAATATCATCCTTCAACTGCTTAAGCCACGCGGCCTTATCTTCTTTACTTTCGCCAGCACCGCCGGCACCATTTACATTGCCACTAGCAGAACTGCTAGGTCGGTCTTGACTATTTGACAGCTGGTCTTGGGGAGCGTTGTTGTTCATACCGTTGCTACCAAGCATTACACCTTGGTTATTCATACCTTGATTTTGATTCATCATGCCTTGATTCATCAATGGTGTCATGTTATTCTGCTGGCCCATTTGATTTCCTCCCCCCATTTGACCCATCTGGTTCATGTTATTATTCGACATGTTTCCCATATTGTTATTCGACATATTACCTCCTCCAGCACCACCCTGCTGTTGCAACTGCTGCTGCTGATATAAGTTCATCATAAGGGTCGTTTCTTGAATCTCATTCAATAAGTTCATATGATGAAGCTTGAGCATCTCGTAGTGTTGATTGGGGTTCACGGATAGGCCGAATGATGGCATGGTGGGTGCTGCCATGTTGTTGTTATTGTTTGGCATGCTAGGCATGTTATTATTGATATTTCCACCAATATTTCCTCCCTGTGCAGCACCACCCTGTTTGTTATCAAGTCTAATGAGAGTGCGGTTTGTTGAATAAGGGAATGGGATTAGTGACGAGGGTAAATTAATGGTAGAGTGTAGACACATATGTTTCAAATTCTAGATACTCACTTTCCGTAATGATCAGCTCGAGCTGCCTCATATGCCGCGGCAGAACCCCCACCAACCAAGGGACGATGATTACTACTACCAGGACTTGGATCAGAGCCAAGATTGGGCATATTGTTCCCCATCTGTGTTTTGTTTATTAAAAAGTACAAACAATAAAATTAGTATTACGGGTTGGGGAAGAACGAGTTACACCACCTATTAACGCATAACCAACAATTGAAAAACTTACCATCCCCATGTTATTACCCATTCCCATGGCAGCCATCTATAAATTTCATCCAGCAGCATATCAATACAGAGTTGAAATTTGAGCATAAGATAGGTACCATATGTACTTTTTATAAAATTGCAACCCCCAAAATAAAACTCACCCCTGACATATTATTGTTATTAACACCCTTGTTATCACCACCACCACCACCACCAACACTATCAGCACTATCATCATCTCCTACACCTGCACCACCACTTTCACCACCTGGACCACCACTCTTCAATCTTCCACTAACAACACGTACACCCAATCTCTCTAATTCTAACATTACCCATTCACGAGTTGGTTTGGGGCGCATGGTAGAACGCCATGCACGTGTTAATGCCTTGGCACGGGCACATTTCTCTTCGGCTTCTTGATGTGGAAATGTTCCTAGGGCTATCGTTTTCCCTGCCCACTGTTTATTATGTTGTCATGATGATTTTATATTGTTTTTGATGTTTATTAATTGCAATGGAAATTATGACGTTTTGAGAAGGGTGTAGGGGACGTTAAATAAACACAGAGAGAGTTGGGAAAAGGATGGATGCTGCGTTAGTATTAATATCAATATATCATCATATCGGAATATCAATTTGCAAATCCATAGTCATATGACACTGTCATGTGCCACCGACATATGCCACAGTCATCATCTCATGGCAATAGTTTAGATTTATAATTTGTGACAGAGATGTGAAACGAGAAAGCAGAATTGTTTCACAACACCAATTATCTTCATATATACACTGTAGCACATTCATTTAATCCCCAGCCTCCGTCTATATCCATCATTCACACAGGGGGCTATTGTTGTTGAACTTAGTCATCGAGATAAGATATAATTTTTAGATGAACTCACCTTGACATGTACAGCTTTCTTTCCACCTTGGGGATTATTGCCACCGCCGCCCATCATGCTCATATTGAAGTTGTCCATTGTGTGATATGCTTGATATTATTCACAGCGTTTAATTGACTCTGTGCCGCCACTAGCAAACAACTAAATAACACCTTCAGAGTTTAAAAAAGTTTGATCTTGTGTTAAAACTTTCTCTTTCTTACAATTTACTTAACGTCAACCTCAATATGGTAGTCGAAGTCGTAACGTGAACGTATGTATTTTCTTTTGCCCAATAAGATTGCAATAGTACGGTCCGTACTAACCCTCTACGAGAATGCCCTAACCCTAACGCCGATGTTTATGATGATTAGCCCAAGCGTGCGTTGAGAGAGAGGAAGTACATATGATATATGGCCATATGCTTTTATTAATTGATGCATCTGTTGAAAGTTGATTTGTATTGCAATAGGCACAATTGATTGATATTGATATCATATCATTCATCATCGTCATCATAAAGATTTGAGATTGAGATGAGATAATATCACAAACAACAGTAACAGAGACTAAGTGGTCATAACAATGATTCTTTCAAATGAACAACTAGCAACCTGTCTTGCAGGTGGTATTATACTCCTTTTCGTATTTGGGATACACTCGGCAATACAAATTAGAATCGCAGATGAGATGATTGCAAAGGCAAAAGAAGAAGCCAATGTCGGCAAAGGCAAAGATGACGATGATGCTCACTGCTCACCGCGTGAGGATTGGCGGTCAAAAGACAAAACTCGTTCAGGTAGCTTCCTTCTTCATGCTATGTACCATCATGCAATGGTAAAAAGCAGGACACTGCTACATGGTATAGGAGGATGCGTATCCCTCATCCTGAGCGTATCCTTGAGTGTTTGGATGCTCATTACGAACGGTGAACATCGGGGACCTTCTATTCTTCCCAAAGTGATGGGCGTGGCCACCATATTTATGGGTCTAGGATTCTTAACACCACATATGCAAAGAAAGATGCACAAGTATGGAAAGTTACGGTATTTGACGTATTCATTTCTTCATCTTACATTATCACTTGCAGCTTGTGCAAACTCCATCTATGCTCAACCCAAGATCACGCAAGCGGATGTTAAAGCATGTCAAGTGTGGACGGTTCTCGGCATCGTCTTTCCTTTGATATCGTTGACATACTTTGCCCAAGCAATGGTTCAACGATGCATCTGGAATGATCGTACTCCTGCCATTGCTTTTACATCTTGCTTTGGATACTTCTACGGTCCTCCTTTGTATGAGGTTATGTATGGTACAAATCAACTCATTGAACTTTATGAAAAAACACGTGTGGGTGATATTGTATATTTTCTCAACGTTACTGGACTACTCTCAATGCTCATTAACCAGATGACAGGTGAGTATTCCTAGATCTTGTCTTTCATATCATATGCTCACATCATAATGCCTTATGTACCCTCCTCCCTCATGAGCTCAGCAACTTTAGCTCTAGTCAAAGTCATGTCTAGGGAGCAAGTACATCGACTTAATGGATATATGTGGATTGTTTATGGAACCTTTATCACCATCCTTCTATTGGTAACACTCGGACCATCAATCACTATTGGGTATGCTATGCTTTGCGGGTCGGCTTTACCATTCCACTGGTTATTTCCTGTCCATGATGTTGCAGAGAATCAAACCAAATTAGGTCTGTTTGTTGGTGAAATGGGAGGGAATAATCTTGGCATTAAAATAAAAGGATCTCAAAAGGTGGGGAAGGGGTGTATATAATTTTGAACATTGTATGTTTACTAAGAATATGTACTTCTTGATAGATATCTACAGACTACATATCATGCAGAGTTTGTAAAAGTACATATCATATGTTCATTTTTATATTTTATAGTTATCAGTACTCTAGTATACATACAATACAGTTTCATGTTCAATCTATCTATTGTGGACAAGGTGTTTAATTCTTGGGGTCGTGTGTGGCTCATTCCATCTGTGTGTCTCCAATAACGGCTGTGTGTTGAGAGGAGTAAAATATAGTCTCAGTCCTCCAAAGAATAGACTTCAAACTCAACAATAGTAAACTCCTCTTGTCTATCATCTCGTGTACATGATACTCCACGAGAGAAGGAGTTTTCAATTGATAGACTCAAGTTATTATCATCATTAACCATGGATATCATCTTGTTACTAATCTGACATACTTGTTTAAACTTTTGAGAAGGCTTGAAAATATTTACATGTGGCTTCTTCTTCTTGTTGTTGTCATGCTTAGACAGTGATAGCTGGCCGAAATCAAAGTCTAATGCAGATGTAGGTGATGTTCCAAGGGCACCAAGTCCAGGGATAAAGGAGGTATTAGTGGATATAGGAGGTTGATGTTTGGTCTTGGCGGAGGGCGGTTCTATTGCAAATAAAAAGGAGTGATTCGTCTCGCCTTGAGAGCCAGCCTCCGACTGCTGCTTCCTACCCGACCATACATTAGTAGCATATCCACCGATAATTCTACCAACGGATGTCTTAGCCACGATGATAGTTTGGCCATGGCCTCTAACGCTCCTCATGAAGGTTGAGAATGACTCCCCGTCACGAGAGGAATTATAAAGACGTGACCATTGATTTTCCTGCAAAGCCCAAGGCAAACCGTCTTCTACGATCATATCCACCATAAATGGTGATAGTATAGGAGGTGAAGATATAAGACTATCTTCATTATCATCCTCAATACGAGATCCACAAGTGATTGACAACGGGGCTGTGTTGTCATCAACATCATCTAATAAGCCCGACAATGTTGGCGTTGGATAGGTATGAGCTGCCACCACCGCCGACCGATCGGAAATATCTATATCCTCATAAAATCCGTAGTCATCCTCCATATCAAACATCGGCTGTTCTTCGCAATCCATCATAATAGGCTGCTTATTAGCATTTGTTCTTGATACTGACCCCAGATTTTATGGCAATGCAATTTGTCAAAATTTTACGATTTCGTTGAGTGAATGAAACTAATTGGGAGTCTCTTAGATAATTGGCACTATTGCAATTCAGTGAAGTGTGAGTGTTTGTGTTGTGGTGAGAGGATAATAGACCTCAATCAAACAGCAGTTGTGTTGGAGTGATATATTATATAATACCTAATTACTCATATAACTTTATATCTGCGGAGTTTATCGATATATAAACGATACATTGCAACAAAATACACCACCTACACAATAACCACACAATAAAATAAACAAATGGCGGATAGGAAAGCTCGTTTAGCAGCCCTTGCTGCCAAAGCAGGACGTAATACTACAGAACCTAATAACAACAACGATGATGGTAATGATCAACAAGTTACCGATACAACAAAGCCCACTATACAATTTAGAAATTATGTACCAAAGGATCAATCACTTGATGCTTCCTCCACACAATTAGTTGACGACGCCAAACCACAATCCAAGAAACAAAAGACCAATACAGAAGCATCCAATAAATCAGCATTAGAAATAGCATTAGCAAAAACATCACGTGAATCACGAGAAGCCGCCGGGCAGAATGTAGGTTCCGGTGGATGGTCAAGTGTATTACCCGTCACTACTAAAAAGGTAAATTGGGATTTAAAACGTGATATACAAAGTAAGATGGATAAGTTAGAAAGACGAACACAGCGTGCTATTGTTGATTTGTTACGTGAAAGGTTGGAGAAGGAGGCTGCTGAGGGTGGTGATGAGGATAGTGATTTGGATTAGATGTAATTTGTTCACATGATGTGCTCAATTTATATCTACCTATCAGTTTTTGAAGGACAATGAGGGGAGCATCACGGATCTATTGATATTCATTCCTAGTCGAAAAAGTAGTCTGGAATATTATCAATATCACTCTCCTCCTTAGTTTGCTGTCGTGCCGTTTTGTTTGTTTGTTTAGCTCGCTTATTGCTCTTTTTCTTATCAGGGTTGTTATTATTTGATTGGGAACATAAGAAACCGTGGCACCCATTACACACAATCTTAGTTCCTTCACTTGTAGACCATTCATATCTCAGTTTGGCCTTCTTCGGGACATTGCACCGAAAACAGTTGAAGTCAGTTGCAACTTCAGACCGAATCTTAACACGACGAGAACTTGCTTCATTGTCAAGTGTCTTATCCTTGATATCTGTCTCGGCTCTGGCTCGTTTCCTATCACTGAAAAAGCCCATGTTGTATTATTAAGTGATCAGTTATCTTGCAGTTAATGTTTGGTGTTACTTAACCTTGTGAATATTTCACATCCCTTTACTTTTGAGGGATACCGCAACCTGGCACTAAACATTATATCGTACTCTTAAGTTTACCTTTAGGATTTTGTTTAAGTTATAATTAATTTATCTAATATACACTATTCCCCCGTTGCTTGTACTCTGTACATATTTTACTGTGTGGCTCGTCTCCTTCTGAATTTGTTTCGCGGTGCCTTGGCTACACTGTCATTCGACTTGATCCATTGATCAACAGCCTCGGATAAGATTTGATTACCACCTCCCGTGATGATCACTGCCGGTAGTACAAATGGATACCCTCCTCGTTGAGCAGTGTCTACCCATTGTGGTAGCTTGTCATTCAACTCTGCCAAAGCCTCTTCCTTGGTGTAGCCATGCAAGTCTATCGACATACTCTTCATACCTTGTAATGGCTGTGTAATCTTGTAGAGATTATCAGCCTCTCCGACATGTACATTATAAAATGGCACACCCGCCTTACCCCCGATACCTTCATTACCAGGATTATTCATACAGGGAATAGACGCCAGTGGATCAACCTTGGATAACTTCTTTCGACTCTTCTTAACCTTTGTAGGGGTACGTTGCAACGTTAATGCATTCAACCGTTGACGTATTAGTTCAAACTGAGATGATGCCTCATTGAAGACACGTCCCAGTTGTCTGGAATGTATTAGCTTGAGACGTTCTTCTTCGTTCATTGGACTTGAGGGGCCATCCCATGAAGCTCGTCGTCCCCTTTTGTTCCTCTTCTTCTTGGCGCCCTTGCTTGTGCTACTCTTTGGTTTAGGCTGGGCATTCTCTTTCTTGGATTCATCCGACGAGCTACTACTACTACTATCTTCTTGAGCAGCGGTGGCGGCGGCAGCCGAGTTGTTGGTAACAACAATATCATCCAAGTTTGCAATACCCAAATCTTGTGGAGTCTTGCCACCCACAGACGATAGGAAGAGTGTCCGCCCTTCATAGGAGAATCGTAGCTCTCGTAAACTCAAGTTATTATCCTCGGCATACTTCTTAAACAAATGCTTCAATGGCATAGTCTTACCATATCTCATTAAACTCTCCTCCTTACTTTTTGAATCAGTCAACTTGATTTGAATAAACTCATCTGCCGGTAAACAATCCAATGTGGCACGTCTCCTCCGTTCTAACTTCTGTTTCTCACCAATACCCCGTCCTGTATCCCAATCACTTGATATTTGATTAACATAATCGGCAACCTTGTTCTTAGTTGCTTTAGTTTGTGTAGCGAATGACATACGACGTTGATAATCCGATGATACCTTGTTCCTTAAAAAGTTGGACATGCGATCTTCACTTGCAATGGCAAGGATACCATCTGTAAAAAATGGCAGCTCTTCGCGAAAATGTTCCCCTTGTGCACTATTCGATAATTGTATAATCTCATCAATTGGTTTGTTATAACACTGTTGCATGAAACATCCATTTAAGATTAATGCACGTGCTTCGACGACCTTGTTAATACTCATATAATTTAGGGCGAGGTACCATGAACAACCACAGATACTAGCAGCGATATTTGGTGATGTATTTTCAATCCGAGATGGTGTAGTCCAATACTGCACAAATTTACTTAATGATAATTGACTTGGATCCTTGAGTAGAAATGTTTTCAATTCAATTGATAGATTCTTCCAATGAAAATTAATTGCGTCTGTGATTTCTTCAGGTGTTGAGCCCGGAGGTGTTATTGTTGATGGTGTACGTCCTTTTTGATAGAATGCTGATGAGCCCATTGTTCCGTTGATTAGAGCACTGCCGTCGTGTCCTGCTTGTGTATTGTTTGGTCGTGATAGCATTGCAACTGAGGTTGGTGATGGTGGGGAGTCGAGTGATGCTCGTCGTCGTGGATGCTTACTTCTGCCCATGATAGATGTGTATGTATTGTCAATATAATATATTTAGGGTTTCGATAAGGAAGGTTTTACTGAACTGCTATTGATATAATATTGCAATGATCCTCTTGTTCGTAGAATGCAAGAGTAGATAAAATATGAGAACACTTGATATGTTTTGCAATTGCAATGAACTTTGATTAGTGTCGAGATAGGCGGCTCCGTTGTTTGAGATAGATGGTCTGTTTATTGATCGATGACTGTTGCTATTTCTTCAATTCAGCCCGATATAAATTTATGGGCATAATCGTCAAGCAAACCTGAGCAAAACAAAGCAAGAGCTCAAACTCGATTAGTGATTGTGAGCTAAAATGAGTGAATGAAATGTCGTCTTTCGCTCGATGATACATGTGGATCAGCCAGGGGCTGGATTAATGAATTGCCTTTCGTTCTAATTTTATCCTCGGTACTTAGGTCGTCTTTCTTATCATCGTTTGTTCGCCAGTTAGGAGGGAAGCACTCGCTGAAAGCTCGCTGCACCGCACGAGCGATAGCGAGTGTGGGGCAGCGGGCTTTCACACGTGTATATTTCATGCACAACTAGAGCTCGAATGCATTGTACGCATACAGTGCTCGTTAAGTGAAACCTCTCAAGTAGCATGGACTCGAGCACATCATGCAAAAAACGAGCGCTGTGCAATTGCAATCAGTTTTATAATATGATAGTAGTGACCTAACTGTGTTTCTATCTGCACAAGAGTACACTTGAAAGCGGGCATATACCGTGCCCTCTATTTTTTAGCGATTTGGACTCTGCACTGAATGCATTGCACAGTGCAAGTTTTTTTGCATGGTGTGCAAGAGTTCATGCACATGTGCGGTTTCACTGTCAAGAGCATTGTGGTATGATATTAGGGCGCGAGCTACCCCTTATTGATCAGGATAAGCAGATTATAGACTATATAATTAGTGGGGGTATTAAGGGTTTTGATCCTTCCTTTTGAGTAGAGATAATATGCTCACATGTTGTGCATAAGATATGCAACAACAATAACGATCCTCTTCCTACTTACAATACCATTATCCGTCTTCTCATTACTATTCGGTGAACATCATATTCCACTGTTGTTCTCTATAAGAAAACCTACTAATACTAAAATGGGTACAGCACAATCTAAAACACCATCATCATCATTAGATGTGGGTACTGCCTCTATTGTTGAGCGGAGCTCTTCTTCATCATCTATTGCAAATGAACAGACTGCCTCTTCTTCTACTCAATTATCTGCTACAAAAAGTACAGATGATATATCATTGACACAACATAATACACAGCCATACAATAATCCGCCATCATCAAAAACACCAATATTAACACATTATATATTCTTAGTACACGGTTGGTTAGGAAATGATCTCGAAATGGCATATCTTAGTACTGCTTTCAAGTCTGTACTTAATCCTAACTCCTCAACAATGGATGGCAGTAATACTAATGGAGATACGAATGATGATGTAGCCGGTACACCACCAGATCAAAAACGTGTCAGACGGTCAAGTTCATACTTAACACATATTACATCCCAACAACATCAACAACAACAAGTTGCATCAACAATACAACCAGAGGTGGTAGTACACAGTGTTAAATGTAATGTAGGGAAAACAACCGATGGTATTATCAATGGCGGGAAACGATTAGCGAATGAGATTGTCAACTTCATAAAGAATGATGTTGAGAATCGTCTTCTCGATAATGCCTCTTCTTCCTCGTCTAATGGGGAAGAAGATCAGCAACATCATGTGACATATTCAATAGTTGGGAATAGTTTAGGTGGATTATATTCACGATATGCTATATCATTATTACCATATCAGTTACCATTAAATATTAATTCCGACGGTATTGTCAAAGCTTCCAATACACAAAAAGGGAAATTAAGTATGTTGAATATACATCCAAATATATTCTGTACAACCGCCACGCCACACCTCGGTGTATCACGTCATACCTACTTGCCAATACCACGTATTGCTGAAACGATAATTGGTACAGGTATGGGTAAGACTGGTGAAGATTTATTCCGCTTGAATAGTGATAAGATGAATGTAGATGGTGGATTGAAGAATGGTGGATTAATGGAACATGTTGGACGAGGTGTACGACGATTAAGTGCATTACGTAGTAGTAATAATCTGAAGGATGATGCAGAAGATGAGGAGGAAGATATCAACAATGGTATTATTAACTTTAGTGATGAAATAGAGCAGGACGAGGAAGAAATGGAATGCATCATACATAACATGTGTACCTCTGAAAAATATTTAAGTCCATTACGGAACTTTCGACAACGGATTGCATATGCAAATGTTTATGGTACTGACTTTCAAGTACCGACATTGACGGCGGCATTTTTGAATGAGAAGAGTGGTGTGGGACACTTTGTTGTTGGATCTAGAGATTTGAATAGTAGTAGTGGTGCTACTACTGGGGATGAAAGTATTGAAGAGAAGAAGGAGGAGGATGTATCAGATGGAGACGAAGTGGCAGTGGGTGCTCATAAACGAGAATTGAGTGAGCATGGGGAGGACGCCACTACCGACAAAAAGAATGATACGTTCCCTCCCTTTATTGTGGCAGTGGTCCGTACTGAGAAGCAGACACAACCTCAATCACCAACCAAGGCTCACTACATTGACGATGCAACGGCCGATGACGAGTTACTGCAAATGTCTCAATCATTAGATGCATTAGGGTGGACTAAAGTCTTCATTGATGTACGTGATCGTATCCCCGTGCCTGGATTAGCCAAACCGGCTTGGCTTAAGGGTCCATATGGATCGTTAGATGATCTTATCCGAGAACGGAAAGGTTTAAAGTTTGATAGTTTGCATCAATCTCATACTAATATTGCATTATCGACAGAAACTGGAGCTGTCACGGTTGATAATGCATCTGAAGAATCGAGTGAGGCAAACCCAAAAGTGCAAGTTGACGATACAGCTAATAAAGATGAACAGTGTATACTCACATCACAAGAGTTGGCAGCATCTACTAACTCGGGAGATAGCTTCCATTTTCCTCTTGGTCATACTGTAATGGTGGCAAATAGTAAGAGTGAACAATATTCAAAGTTGAATAGCCAAGGACGTCCTGTGATGGATAGGCTAGCCGAGAATATGGTAGAGAGTGTATTAGAGTTTGAGTAGGTTAAATCTAAGAGCTAGACTTAAAGGCTTAGACATAAATGAGATTGATTTGTTAAGGTTAAATCTAATCTCAAGTATACCTATGTCCATTTGATGTGAGGGTGGTCGTTATTTAAACGACATCCACACTCACTCATGTGTTGTTGGATTGCATTTTGCAATATCTCTACCGCCTTATCAACTTGTGCTGGCGTTTTTCCGAAGGCAAAGACATACGGAGAGCAAAGGTTTGTTATCGACCTTGCACCGTTATGACATACCTGTATCATACAACCACTTGTCATGCGTTTTATTTTTGCCAAAAGAAGAGATTTGTTGTCAAACACGAAGCGACTGTGATACTGTTTCTTCTGACCAAACCCTCCAGAATAAGGAAGTTCAACTATATTTACCCACATCATTTCTTTATTTGGGCTAAAGGGATTGCGTTGCTGTACGACGGTGGAATGGGTACCCCCTCGTGGATGAAGGAGCTTGCATTTCCAGGCCAAATCATAGAATAGTCGTCCTTTAGATCCATCCTGACGAATATATTCCAAGAGAGCATCTTCTAAATCACTGGTGGCCTTTCTTACATCATCAATGGCATACTTGCGGTTGATTAATGAAGACATGATTAATACATGTGGGTTGCCGGTCGTAACACCCTCGATGAGCCGTAGGGTGCAATTTGTTTTCATGCCAATTTGTTGTAGATTCATGACATTGCTTGCATTTACAAGATGAGCTGAAAAGGTACACAAAGATATGAGAGTGTGAGCATAAGTCGAGGTAATAAAGAACATTACACAACTGATGTAGGGTACTCACAAAACAAGCGCTGTCTTGACGCAGTATCTGGTATCAGCCAATGAGGAAAGTAGATACGACAATCAATATTCTCAACATCATTGTCACCTTGTTTACGTGGGATACTGCCGGTAGCAAGTTGACGCCTAGAAGATGCTTGAGCCGAATCTAAGCTAGTAATTGTGGAGTTGTCGTTATCTTCTACAGCCTTGTTGCGTGGCGTTGGCGGCTGCCAGCGAGGTTTCTCTGCTTGAGGCTGTTGAGAGGGTGGTGTCTCCTTCTGAAACTCATCATTATTCTTCGAGGCAACCACGATCTTGTTCGGCTGAGGTGCAGACGATTCTACCTCCACTCTTCTAAATGTGACACGATCTTGAGTAACACCCGTCATAACTTCGATCTGATTCCCTTCCTTGTTAATGAGGATGGTGTAAGACTTCTTTGTATACATCAAAACTTTTCCTTGCAACAGAGGCGACTTGTCGTCACAAGATGGAGCAACATTCACTGGGCAATCGATACCAAATAAAAGTGATTCGGCGGGAACTAGTTTGCTGTTTGACTTCTCTTTGTCCACGACTTCATACTGCTTGCCTTTGGTTAACTTGGAACTAACTGTTCCGCAGTTGAATGAGTTGTCGTTCATATTCCACATAACCGGGCAGTCGATTGGAAAGTCGGTCGTGTTTGGCTCTTTTTGGGTTGATGATGAAGAGGCAGTATTACCGTTCTGTACAGATTGAGCTCCCGCCTTGACCTTGTCACTTGTGTTTACTACTGCATCTGCTTCTTCTTCTTCTTCTTCCGTATCATTACCGCTGAAGAGGGAAGCCTCATCATCGGACTCATCTTGTACCTCGGGTTGAGGTTGAGAAGACTTCATATCCTTTGGTCCACTATCTGAAATCGGTTTGAACCCACCCTCAGGCACTTCTGTATCCTTTGCACTTTTGGTACCGACGTTATTACCAGATACTATTGATGATGCGGTATCATGTTGTTCACTCTGATGAGATGTTGTCATGCCCAACAACTTGCCCATACTTTGTTGGTATAAAGCCATAAAGTCATTCCCCGTCGCCGATGGTAGATATCTTGACCACTTGGCAGCCATTGCATCATTCAGGGCATCTAGTTCAGGGCTTGGGATCTTTGATAACTGCCTCTTTATCTCGGTTGTGATTGACGATATTGGCTCAATAGTTACGGAAGACCCAAACAACTTGCTTATTTCATTTGACCTGGCATCTAGATATGATTGATCAGATGCAAAGTTCACATCACTACAATCCTCTCCATTCATTAGTTTACATGCCTCATCATAGGCAAGGGCGGCGTCTGATTGAAGATTCCAATGTCCTACATGATGCTTCCTCCGACCATGCTTGATTTCTGATTCAAATGCTTGTGTACTGTTATTGTAAGTGACACCAATGTAATCCGAGTGTTTGCTTTGTTGATGAGCAGAAGAAGTCCTGTTGCCACTAGGTCGTTTCTTTGTAGATGAGACCTTTTTGTTTCCCCTGTACTTCGAGGGCAAAGCCTTAAGGACATCAGAGGTAATTGCTGATGAGGACATAGAAACATCACTACCCAAACCAGTCTTTCTCAATTCCTGCTTCTTAGCCAGTTCATAATCTTCTAAAGAAAAGAAATTGGTCTTCGCTGTACTACCTCTCAGCTGCTTTACAGTTTCATCAAAGGCAAATGCCGCATCTGCTTGAAGCGTATAGTGACCAATATGGATTTTTCCACGGTTATGTGTGACTTGGGCTTTCCACTTCTTTCTGTGTTTATAAACGCCAACATAATTGGATGTTTCCTCCTCAAAGTTTTGCTCTTCTGAATAATCAGACTCTCTCTTGCTTGATCCGCCGTCGTAGATTGTCGTCCCTCTGCTATGTTTTGATACAATATCAGAAATCTTGGAGATGATCGATGCAGAGGACAAAGCATCACTGCCCAGACCTGTCTCTTTCAATTCCTGTTTCTTCGCCTTTTCATAATCCTCTAATGAAGAGAAGTTAGTCTTTGCTGTTGGGCCTTTCAGTTGCTTCACAGCTTCATCAAAGGCAAGTGCCGCATCCGCCTGGAGTTTGTAGCGACCTAGATTGACTGTTGTACCGTCATATGCTTGAGACATCCACTTCTTCGTTGTTTTGTGATAGTAAACACCAGCATAATCAGAAGTCTTCTTCTTAGGGGTGACAGCTTTCTGTTGCTTGTCTGTATTGACCTCCCTCCTGCTTGAGCCGCCGTCCTGGATTGAGGTAGCTGGGCAATTCTTACGAATAACTTCGGCCACCTTGGCTTTGATCGCTGTTGGGGACATAGCAGCATCACTACTCATACCAGTCTTCTCTAACTCAAGTTTCTTCGCATTCTCGTAGTCTTTGAGGGTGGCAAAGTTTGTCTCTGCATTAGGACCCCTCAGGAGCTTAGCAGCTTCGTCAAAAGCAAATGCCGCATCAACTTCTAGATTGTAGTTTCCCAACCTCTGCTGCATACTTCCATGACTGATGCTAGACCTCCATTTGTTTGTTTCTTGACGGAATGATACGCCAACGTAATTGGACGTGTTCTTCTTCTTTTTGAACCTCTTGAATGTACTACTTTCAAAAGATGGCCAATTCTTTCGGACAATTTCTGTCATCTTGGATTTAATCGCTGCTGGGGACTTGGCCCCAGCACCACTACTTATGCCTGTTCGAGCTAACTCATCCTTCTTCGCCTTCTCATACTCATTGAAAGTGGCAAAATTGGTCTCTTCAGTGGAACCACCCAACAGCTTTACAACTTCATCATAGGCCAGGGTAGCATCTGCTTCAAGTTCATATTCTCCCAAGTGTGGACGCTTCCCAGTATGACAGACTTGTGACTTCCATTTCTCCGTCTGTGAGTGATAATAAACACCAGTATATATAGATGTACCCTTTTTCTTTTTAATGGTAGGCACACTTTCCTTCTTATCATCACTTATTTCTTCATCACTATCATCTTCATCCGAATCCTCTTCTGAACCCTCATCATCTTCGAGCTCCATATCATATGTCTTCTTCTCCCCTGCATAAATATTCGATAGATATACTTCCACCTTTTTTACAACATCTTTATAACTTTCCTCGACATCTAATAATGGGTCGGTCTCCTCTACTTCTGTTCGGATTGCCTTTTCATATGCTTGACGGGTAGAAAAGTTTGGGGAATCCGCATCAGACAGCAGCACAATACTGCCTTTATCATATGCTAAAGCCGCGTCTGATTCCAACTTGTAATATCCTAAAGAATGCAACTTCCCGCCGTATTCAATTAATGCCAAGTACTTTTTGTCTTGCTTGCTGTGCGAGACTCCCTTGTAGTTTGAGCTTGGAGTCTTTAGACCTTTAGTTGGAGGTGGAGATTTAGATGACTTCTCCTTTACTTTCGGGGGTGGAGGTGGCGGTGCCGATGGCTGGACCATAGCCTCGAATGCTGACTTAACCTTCTTACGGATACTGTGAATTTATACAAGAATAGATATTATATTATTGGTATAGAGAAGAACGGGGACATAATATGCATAATAACATATCCTCACCTTGGTTCCTCCTCTTTCTTCTTCTTCTTCTTGCTCCTCTTTCGTTTCTTTTTCTTAATATTGTCACCCTCACTCTCCGAATCAGATGTTGCAAATAACCAACCCCATTTCTTTGGTCGATTCAATTCTGATTTCTTGGTTTTCTTCCCCTTGGTTTGCACAATATGATTGTCGTAGGCATCCATTGCATCTGAGTTTTTTAAGTAGCATATATGAAATTTTGTGCACAAGATGTGTTCATTATTAGTATTTGCTTACAATGCACACCATATACCACTGCAAAACTATATATCTACTTACCTGATAAACGAGCATGTTCACTCTCCTTCCCATCACCAAGATTTGCAACATACCACCCAACATCACCAGGCCACCTATCCCCCTTTACAGATTTATCTGTTACATTCTTAACACCAATCCAATTTGGTTTAAAATCATTCTTCTGTTGCAATATATAATCAACCTCGGGAAAGACATAATAATCTTCAACTTTATACAATTCATCTCCATCGTCAAAGTCAATATCATAATACCGTGTCGGACCGTAGGGACTATTGGTCTCTTCTTGTGTATATGATTTTATCAAACCCGGATACCATTGTGTTTCGCCACTTCTCTTTTCATCCTTCCACCATGCGGAGAATACTCTATCACCCTTTTCAAATAATGGCTTTAAATGTCTTCTACTATACTTTGCTTTGGTATTTGTGGTATGATTTATGGTGCTCTTCTTGCTTGTGGTAATAGACTTAGATGATGCACTAACTTTCTTCTTCTTTCTTATTGGTTCATCCTCTTCAGAAGATGATGATGACTGTTCGGACTCATCATCAGAGTCAGAATCATCTTCAGAAGAAGAAGAAGAATCAGATGATGATGAATATAATGCATCACGAGCAGCTGCCGCAACAGAGCTTGAGTACTTTCTCTTCTTTTTAGGTGCCATACCTAACTTGAGAATAATATTATGAGAATGTGTTTTTATGTATTGTAATGAACCTGATATCTCTATTCCTCTTACTACGCCAAAACAATTAACTACCGATATCAATAGTATAATAGAGAGGTGTTTAAGCGTACACCGTCAATTAAACTATATAATAATCGCGTAATAAGAGGGTGTACGATACCTTACCACTAAACTAACTATCTCAAGAAAAATTGAACAAAAAGAGGTTCACTCGCCATTCTCGAAGAGGCAGAGTTTCAAGCATTAATTGTGATGGATGATGGAGGCATGCTCTCTCGAATACTGATTGTTGTTACTGCTTATACACTCTAACATATCCCAGAGTTTGCAATAAAACCGGAGAAGAATCGGTGAACTTTGTTGAATCATAACCCCAGGTTGCAATAGAATTGGAGAGTACTACGATAGTTGCAATTAATCTCTCTGCTCAGATATGATGACGATGACGTCTTCTCTACTCAGACGACTGATGGTGGCACTAGTTATCCTATCAACGACAACTACTCATGCATTCATTAATAGCTACAGATACAATAATCTCAATCAATATAGAAATCTAAATGCAATACAATCCGATAATGATGTCATCAACAAAGATACAGATACGCCATCACAACAACTTGGAAAACAAATATGTACATATAAAACAATTACAATAGAACCATCGGGGATGAATAAAGGTGAATCACCACGACAGGCTATATCAATTGAAGATTTAACACCGCATCTACAATCTTTCATATCTGATAGTGGTATAAGAAATGGAGTACTTCACGTCATATCACGGCATACAACCACAGCCATAACAATCAACGAAAAAGAATCGCGCTTAGAACAAGATATAGCAAACTTCTTCCTCAATATATGTCCACCAGACGAACGATCATCAAGTAATAAAAAAGTAAATGGTGTACGATATTTACATAACGATATAGATAAACGTCCCGATGGCGAGGAGGAAGCACAGCGATGTCGGGATAATGGATGGGATATAGATAATGATGTTGAGTTAGAGAAATGGCGTAATCAAGAACCTATTAATGCTCATAGCCATTTGATAAGCATGATGATCGGTAGCTCGGAGTGTATCCCAATAGTTGACGGACAAATGGTAATCGGTCAAGAAAGTCCGCGTTTGTATTGCCTTGATAATGTATGAATTCATGTGTCAATAGGATGTCTTGACAAGTTTGACTACTTATCTTGTTCTATTTTGCATTCATTGATTGAAATTGAAACCCACATGTACTAACAGAAGTTATCATGCATCTCTCTCTAACTTCGTAAACTGTGATCACGCGATCCTTCTAGTGGCAGAGTGTACTTGTGGTTGATTTAGATGGTCCTAGAGTACGAACTGTTGGAGTACAACTCATGGGATATGCATGATATTGGAGTTAAATTAAAATAGACTAGTAGGCATAAAGAATAAGGTGAATAAAGCTACTCAACTGACAACTAACAATAATACAATCCCAATAAATATATAGTAATCAATCGATAACCAATACA
>Ga0214478_100745_pt1 | contig 18184 bp, 12 predicted proteins | sample M1_20Mar14CPVII9_2_FD_178001 | JGI IMG/M metagenome (GOLD analysis project Ga0214478, IMG submission 178001) | Marine eukaryotic communities from Monterey Bay, California, United States - M1_20Mar14CPVII9sort6BwellD7 | ecosystem: Environmental > Aquatic > Marine > Unclassified | place: USA...
GACTAGTAGTTGTCTGGATAGAAAGAAGATCATGAGGATAACATACAAGAATACAGGAGAGAAGAAGCGGAACTTACCACTTGCAAATATTGACAATCGGAAGCACAAAAGGGCCCTTTCTGAGCTTCTCTGGGTGTATCTTGATATGTACAGCCAGAGTCTAAGAAGATATCACCAATGTAGGCTGTGTATGGAAAGCTATCTTGCCATGAGCATAGGTCTTGGTTGAATGATGTGGCATCAAAGAACATAAAGCTCATATCAGTAACACTTGAAGTATCAAAGTTTGATACATCACCATTAAAGGCTGATGCACCTTCGAACATGTTCTTCATATCATTAACACTTGAGGTATCAAAGTTTGACACATCACCATTAAATGAGCTTGCCTCCCTGAACATGCTATACATATCGGTAACGCTTGAGGTATCAAAGTTTGACACATCACCATTAAAAGATGATGCACCATTGAACATGTTGCTCATGTCAGTAACGCTCGAAGTATCAAAGTTTGACACATCTCCATTGAATGATGAGGCTGCACTGAACATGCTATTCATACGAGTAACGCTTGAGGTATCAAAGTTTGACACATCACCATTGAAAGTTGTTGCACCCCAGAACATGTATGCCATATCAGTAACACTCGATATATCAAAGTTTGATAAATCTTGATTGAATGATTCTGCAAACTGAAACATGCTGTACATATTGGTAACACTCGAGGTATCAAAGTTTGAAACATCACCATTAAATGAGCTTGCCTCCCTGAACATGGCAAACATATAAATGACTCTTGAGGTATCAAAGTTTGACAAGTCTCTATTAAAGGCTTTGGCATAACTGAACATATGCTGCATATCAGTAACGCTTGAAGTGTTCCATCCATTGATATCTTCGTTAAACGTACCCATACGACTAAACAAGTATGACATGTCTTCAACATGTCCCACACACCACGAGTTCATCGGCCAGCCGTATGTTTGTCCAATAGAGCATTCTTTGTTATTTCTACAGTCTTGACTAACGTATGAGCGGACTGCATTGTAAAGAATTCCATCTTTACCGCCGTCATTTGCATCAAAACATTTCGTCGTAGTGGTTGGTGGGGGCGTTGTTTGTGATGAAGTATCATAACTTGGTGGTGAAGATGGTGATGATGTGACAGGTGTTGATGGAGCCACTGGCAAGGAAGAAGTGGCATCTTGCTTTGTTATTGGTGTGGGTGCTGGTGTTGATGATTGGTCATTATTAACATCCTCATCTGATACCGATTTTACACCTGATTGGTTATTATTATCGTCCTCCTTGTCCTTGTTATATAGATCAACAAATAATGTAGCCATAACAGATATCATAACAATCACAACGAGCACCACTACGCCCATAATGAGGTATCGTTTATAACGTTTGTACCATGGCAACACTTCCTCATCATCCTTATCATTATGACCTTCTTCTTCTTTATCTTCTTCTTCAAGGACTGGAGTTGCATCATATATTGGAATATCTGGAACAAGTGTTGCCTCTAAAGTTGGGACACCATCATCTTGAGTAGTAGTTGGATTGTCTGATGGAAGTTCATACACGGATGATGCCTCATGAACACTTGTGTTTGTTGTGCTATTAGTCTCAGAGGGGCGAGTGCGGGGTTGGTTAGTACTACCCCGAGGATTAATTAACATGGAAGGTGGAGGTGGCCTTCGTATCACTTGCTGCTGCTGCCGTTGAAAGACTGGATGGTCCTCCTCATTCTCATTTGTTATTGGTGGATTGTGCATACTAATTGAATCAGACGACGTTCCAACAATGGCTGCTGGCTTTTGATTCACCTCTTTCATCATATCTTTTGCCATCTTCTTAGCAATGGCATCATCGTCATCTTCATAATCGGTCGAATTAAATGGCACGGGTGGATTGTTCTGTTCATCGTTGGCAGATGCTAAATTGTTTGATTCGGCTGCTGTAACCTTACTTGCAATTGCAGGATCGGCGGCATTTAATGATGCTTCTAACATGGCAGCAGGTGGCTCAGGGCCTACATCATCAGTATCGTCTATCTGCTCAACTTGTCCAATCTGCTTTGGAGGCTCTGCCGCATTTGATATCACTTCTGCCACACCCATCGGTAAAGGCAAATCATTATTGTCATCTTCTATTTGTTGTAATCCAGATGATGTAGCTGATGTGTCATTATTATTGGCACTGGGCTGATCAACGTTGGAGTTAGGCTGAACTGTTGATGCACGCTCGCGGACAAATCCGGAAGTTGTTGCTGCGAAATTTGATACTGACGATGGGGGTTGTTCTCTGTTTGATACTGACGATGGGGGCTGATCACACGATATGTCCTCTTCATCTTCGTCACTGTTGATGCCGGTTTTATTATTTTGATTGGGCATATTGTGTAGTATAGATAGTTTATATCTAATATCTCCGTAACGCTACTACTTATTAGGTTAACTACTACTTATTAAGTTAACGACAACACAATAACCAATGACCAATAGTCTAATTCTAATATTTGATAGGTATGTTGCAATTGAAATTTTGCGTATTGTATATTTTAGAAGTGGAGGCTACGTTGATGGTTCGATACGAGGATGGATTGTGCTTTGCAATGCAATTGCTAATAAGTATAATTATAATGTCTAGAAGTCTAAATAGTCAATAGAAATATTACGGCAATGTAATCTCGGCAATACTCATAATGGCCAGCCATCGAGACTGATTGATGCGTTCGTTCGATAAGCCGGAGGATACCAAGGGATACTGGTCTTCGTAATATGTGAGAGCGAGAGTATATTATGGTTCAACTCTCAATCAAGTAATCCATCATCTAAAGCTCATAAGCTGGATAGCATAATAAGTTTATAGTGCTATATCATTTTGCACCATAATTCAACTATTTAGATAATGCCGGGCCTGTGAAAAAAGAATATTTTCGTTTCATCGCCAATCAATTCCTTTCTTTATCTTTTGCTGATCTTTGCTGGATCATAACTCGTATCAATTGTATTATCGATCGAACTGTCAACATAACCATATTGATCAGTTCTTAACGCTTTTTCGAATAGTAGTAGTAGTACGTTAGTGTTGGTATAGAGAGGGGACAATTAGAGGATACTATTCACTGGTATCCTTTGAAACTAGAAATTACTCAGCTTTGATGGAAATATGCTTGCTCTATACTATCTACTGCTGCTACTAATACTGATGATATCAGTAACATATGCTGCCGAGGAAGAATATCTCGAACCAAATGTTAAGCGTATTCAGAATGTGATACCAATATCGATTTGCAATGCGTTGATTAACTTGGGAGAAGAGGGTAAGTCTACATCATATTTGTATGTGATAATATACACTACATACTTGGAATGACATGTATCCTTCAGATACACTTGCGATGACATGTATTCTTCGGATATTCTTGCACATCATGAACTTTGCTGTCCTGTGCTTTTATATCACCGATTTTGGTGCTATGTTGCAATGTAATGTTACTCATCCTCTGCTTGTATCTGCAACAACAAATCACATAGCTGGTTTCCTCGTCCAAGAAGAATCAATAGACCGACAAGAACATGATGATACATCTAAAAAGTCTATCCCAGGACAAACAATCAACATATACACAAAGTCATGGAGTAATCCAAATTTCATACCTGATAAAGGACAACCATCTATAAACTCTATAGATAACGAAGCAATATACAATGTATTACAACCATATATACCACAAATTACACAAATTGTTAAAGATAATCGGAATCAAGATGAATTTATCAAGTTGTACCCGAATGAAAGTAACAAGGAGCCAATGTTACAATGGATCTTCTTTCGAAAGTATGCACCATCTGCACAACGGAATAGTTTAAAGCATCATGTTGATACCAACATAAACACTGTCAACATCGAACTAAGTAATGCTTACAAAGGTGGTGGATTATTCATTATTAAACAATTCTCAAGTAATAACAGTATAGCAGATGAGTATTATGAAGAAAAGAGTGGATACGAATGGATTAATACAATCAAGAGAGTCAATACAAGTGATATTGTATTTCCCGAGTTACATGCTGGTGATGCAATCTTTTATGATTATTCCGTTAGACATGGCGTAGCACCAATAGAGACGGGTATACGATATTCAATGGCATTCTTTTATGATTGGGTGAAGGAGTCGTTAGATGTTGATATACGAAGTTATTTGAATGATATTGAATTAGACTTTGTATTAGTCTATGAAGCAGAGTTGGGTAGAGAAAAGTTTAGTATGTTATTTGAAAAGATTACAACTGAAATTATAACATATGAGGCTTGTGAAGGAGATATAATACATGTTTATAAATCAGGAACTAACGAGTTGATATCAAAGATTGAGATTAAGAGAGATCAACATTACTACAAGATTTCTGACGAGTCTGAGGATCCGAATGAATTTGGTATCAAGTTACATAATCAGCTGGATATAGATTTAGATATAGTCTTGTCATATGATGCAGCTCAACAGAGAAAGGTTTGGAAAGATTTATACCTTGATGTTACTCCTGACGAGGAGATCATTTACCATGCATATAATGGGGATATACTTCATGTCTATATTGCCGAGAAAGATGAGGAAGTTGCCAAGTTGGTCATCAATCGGGATCAGTATTTATATCCAATACAACAAGGACAAATGAAAGATACTACGGGTAGTTCAGAGGAGTTATAAGGGCTCAGTGGACAATCATTTTAATGAGATTGATGATCTTCAACGTTCGTTTCGTTATACAATTCGTCGTACATCCGCCCAAGATACATTTTATGCTGGTGTACACAATTGTTACAAGGATCTGAGTATGAACGGGTGAGGCTCTAGATGGCCGATAATGTCTTAAGAAAGAATGAGTATGACATTTAAATGTCGCAAAAGTATCTTGTGTATCTCTTTTTTGGGCTAGAATGAGGCACAATTGCAATCAAGAGCAAGATGCATATAAGTACACGGCTGATTGATCACTCATATGGTATGCTTATAATAACATTATTTTATCTCAATACCAACAACATCATCATGTCATCATCATCATCGAATAATACCAACAATGAAAACAATCTAGATATTGAGGAAGGAGGTTGTCAGCCACTTCTCTCAACATCAACATCTACTGCAATCAATGCCTATAATGATGTACCTCCTCCATCAACTGATACTGATCAATCTAATCAAATAAGCGGTGTAGTCCATGAAGATGATAATAGTGATATGCTGGCAGAAACGGCATCAGTATCAGATAGTGCCGAGGCCGAACCTCCAAAGCAGAACAATAAAGTCGATGAGCATCTCGATGATGACGATAATGTCCCCGAGCCACTAGCTGCCGTACCTCTTCTAATGCAGACCAACAAAGCTGACAAGCAGCTCGATGACAATGAAAATAATAGCCGCCCTGATCCTCCCGAAGACAAAGATGAGGTAGTATTATTACCCTGGTGGAAAGAAAACCAAATAAAGATTATAATTGGAGTAACTTTTATGGTGGGGGTAGCTGTTACTATTGCATTAGGAGTTTCTCTATCAAATAATCGGGGTAATAAGAAATCTCCTACTATACTTCCTTGGACTGGCATTTGTTTTGAGCCAGATGATGGTGGCAGATATCAAGGTACTCAAGAAGTTAAATCACAAGAAGACGATCATGACGAAGATGAGGAAGGAGAAGACAGCATTCTTTATACTGCAGTTCGTTCGTATATTTATCAAGACTGTGCTAATAATCAACAATGTCCTATTGCACAAACATACGGTTGGCCGATGAATTCATGGTGTGTTGGAAATGTTAAAGACATGTCATCCTTGTTTAGTTATATGAGTACGTTCAACGAAGATATCAATGGGTGGAATACCTCAAGCGTTACATCTATGGCCGGTATGTTCGCTGATGCCACTTTCTTCAATGGTGACCTGTCAAACTTTGATACCTCAAGTGTTACTAATATGGAGTCCATGTTCTGGTTTGCAACTTCGTTTAATGGAGATCTTTCAAACTTTGATACCTCAAGTGTTGATGATATGGGTGGCATGTTCATTGGTGCCACCTCCTTCAATGGTGATGTTTCAAACTTTGACACCTCGAGTGTAACCGATATGGGGTGGATGTTCAGAGATGCCAGTTCCTTCAATGGCGATGTATCAAACTTTAACACCTCGAGAGTTAAAGATATGACATTAATGTTCAGTGATGCCAAAGCCTTTAATCAAGATGTATCGACCTTTGACTTGTCAAGTGTTAATAGTATGATCTCGATGTTCAATGGTGCTACATCGTTCAACAAAGATCTATGTTCATGGCAAGATAGTTTTCCATACACAGCCAACATTGCTGTTATTTTTGCCAACTCAAACTGTACATATCAAGATACACCGACCGCTCAGAATGGACCATTTTGTGCTTCTGATTGCTGGACTTCACAAGTGGTAAGTTTGTTATCTTCTTCTCATATATTCATGTGTAGATGATATCTCTAAGAAGATAACACGTTTGAGAACTAAAGGCTTGGGAATGATCCAACTCACAGATCTTTTTCATTCTCTTCTTGACATCAGATTGCTGGGTATACTCGTTTCAGTACTGGAGGCTGCAAAGGCCGAAACGAACTAGGTATTACTACTGGAGGAAGTGTACAGGAATGTGCCAACAGCTGCACTAATGATTCCACCTGCGTCTCATTTGAATATGGGAAAACTGGTGATCCAAGCGATAGTTGGTACACAAAATGCCAAAGATCCACTTCCTGTAACGACTATAACCTCACTGTTCGGGATGAAAGCGACCCGGCTCACTTTTATCTCAAGAATACGGTGAGCAATCACAACTTCCAGTTAAAATGCTTCGATGCAAATGACGGTGGATATGAAGGCATTCTTTACAAGGCAGTCCGGTCATATGTTAGTCAAGATTGTGCCAATAACACAAAATGTATCCTTGCACAAACCTATGGCTGGCCAATGAACTCGTGGTGTGTTGGAAATGTTAAGAGTATGTCATACTTGTTTCAATATATGGATACGTTTAATGAAGATATCAATGGGTGGAATACCTCAACTGTTACTAATATGAGGTCTATGTTTTGGGATGCAACTGCCTTCAATAGAGACTTATCAAACTTTGATACGTCAAAAGTTACTGATATGAGATTCATGTTCTACGGTGCTAGCTTATTCAACGGTGATGTGTCAAGCTTTAATACCTCAAGCGTTACCAGTATGGCCAATATGTTCAAGTATGCAAAAGCCTTTAACAGAGATGTGTCAAACTTCAACACCTCAAGAGTTACTAGTATGAAGTCTATGTTCAGTGGTGCCGATTCCTTCAATCAAGACTTATCAAACTTTAACACATCAAGTGTTACTGATATGAGATTTATGTTCTTTGGAGCCGAATCGTTCAATCAAGACCTATGTTCATGGCAAGATAGCTTTCCATACGACACAGCTAACACTGACAGTATCTTCGGCAACTCTGGGTTCGGCAACTCTGGCTGTACTTATCAAGATAGACCAAATAAAACTCAGAACGGCCCATTTTGTGCTTCTGATTGCTGGTCTTCACAAGTGGTAAGTCACAGTATCTTTATCTTCTCTATACCTGTTCAGTATCCTTATCACTAATGCTTGTTGTCTTTTCTTTCATCTAGACAACAACTACACATACAACTCTTCCAGCAGTAACCACTAATCTTCCTCAAGAGAATGCATCATTCACTGATACACTCATGACCAAGACAAAATGCTTTGGTGCCAATGAGGGTGGTCTAGCTCGGGTTCTTTACAAAGCGGTCCGTGCTTATGTTGATCAAGACTGTGCCAATGATCAAGAATGTCCAATTGCACAAATCTATGGCTGGCCGATGAACTCGTGGTGCGTTGGAAGTGTTACCGACATGTCAGACTTGTTTTATGGTATGGATACTTTTAACGAAGATATCTCGGACTGGAACACATCGAGCGTTACTGCTATGAGCTCGATGTTTCAGGGTGCAAGTTCGTTTAATGGTGATGTATCAAACTTTGATACCTCGAGCGTTACTAGCATGTGGAACATGTTCAAGGGTGCAAGCTCATTCAGTGGGGATTTGTTATGGAACACCTCGAGTGTAACTAACATGGCTGGCATGTTTGCTTATGCCTATTCGTTCAGTAGCAATTTGTCATGGGATAACTCAAAGGTTATTGAGATGAGCTTTATGTTTGATGGTGCCATTTCCTTTAATGGGGACTTATCAAACTTTGGCACTTCAAGCGTTACTAATATGGGTTACATGTTTAGGAGAGCAAGTTCGTTCAATGGAGACTTATCTAAATGGAACACTTCAAGCGTTAGAGATATGGGCTGGATGTTTTTGTATGCTACAGCCTTTAGGGGACGAGGTGTATCCAACTTTGATACCTCAAGAGTTACTGATATGGGTGGTGTGTTCAGTGGTGCAACCTCATTCAACGGTGATGTTTCAAACTTTGATACATCAAGTGTTACTAGTATGTGGTCAATGTTTGAGGAGGCAACCTCTTTTAATGGAGATGTATCTAACTTTGACACTTCGAGCGTTACTGATATGATGACTATGTTCAGTGGTGCCAGTTCATTCAACGGCGATGTGTCAAACTTTAATATCGCAAGCGTTACTAATATGTGGCGTATGTTTTATGGTGCTACGGCCTTTAATCAAGACTTATGTTCGTGGCAAGATAACTTTCCATACACCAACGCTGATGATATCTTCACCGACTCTGGCTGTACATATCAAGATACACCGAATGAAACCCAGAAAGGTCCTTTTTGTGCTTCTGACTGTCAATCCTCTCAGGTGGTAAGTTGCAATATCTTCTTCTCTCTCACTCACGTGTATCAATATCCTTTATCACTAATGCTTCTCCGCTTCTCTTTCATCTAGTCAACTACTAGTACAACTCTTCCAACGACCTCAACAAGTACAAGTTCAGCCGACGAGTCATGCAGAGATACTCTGAACTTTCTAGACATGTATGGCGGTTCGTGTGAAGACTATGCTCTTCCAGCAAATGTTGAATGGTGTGGGGTGTATGGTAATGACGGAGAGGCAGGAAATACTCCTAACGATCATTGTTGTGTGTGTAAAGCCCTTGTTTTGTCAATCTCGAAGAAGAAGAAGAAGAAGACTCCATTTTAGTCATGACAAGAGTATATCTATTAACGGAGTCTCTTATATCTATCTTTGTTTCTATTTATAACCTCTATTGAGTAGCACGTCTCATCTTTCTACGGCTTGGAAATTTGGATATAGAGCCACTCATACCATCAACACCACCGCTACTATTGTTTGCTGCTGCATCGACTTCCAACTTCAAGGCATCATCACTAATGTAATTCCAATGTCTAAACAATGCCTCCGTCTTTGAGCTTGGGATGGCCATCCATCGAGCAGCGGCCTCTTCTGCATCCTGATCTCTACCGATTTCTATCATTTGAGCACATATATCTTCAATAAACAAAGTAACAGAAAGATCAGTCTTTGTTTTGTGTTGACTCGTCATGGAAGCTCGTCTCATGGATCTTGGCTTTGCTTTTGATTCGGCCATTGCATGCTTCTGTACCCAATCATACGGCAGCTTGCTTGCCTTGAGCTTTGCTGTATCAAAGTCTACATTTGACATCCAAGAATGGTCCTTAATACCATCAAATCGTGGTCTATTGTTTGGATCCTTGGCTAGTAGTTGCTCAATAAACGACTTGGCATCAATGTCATTCTCCAAAAAGTCTGGAAACTTGACTTCCGTCATCAAGCCTGTGGCAGGTGTATTTGTAAGGAAGAAGATTGAGTATCATGTACAGCTCAATACATATCAACAATCTAACAAAAGTAGACACTCACATTTGAACTCAACATCCTTCATTAACTTTCTAGTTGCTGCTCTTTGGATGGCACTTGAATGATTATGATCACTGATTGATGATCTCCTCCTCGATGGACTGCTCACACCTCCTGATTGTTTCAGCAGTTCATTATCACTTAACATCATTTGTCGTCGTGTTGGAAATGGACGTTGGCCACATACCATGAGAAAGACGGTAACACCGAGTGAGAAGTAATCTACTCTCTCATCGTAGCCATTTCGATTGGCATAGTCTACATATCGTTCACCAACTTGCTCTGGTGGACGATATCCTGCCGTTCCACAGAGTGTACGTCTTCGTACTCGATACAAACTACCTTTGACATCATCATCCGTGCCTCTAGCCCGATCTTCGTCGTCTTCTGATAACCACTCTGGCTCTTCACTGCTCTCACTCGAGCCACTGCTACTGCTGCTTGAGCTACGGTCTTCTCCTTTGTCATTTGTAGTTTCATTCTCTTCTTCACTATCTACATCCACAACTACGATTGAATTCTCTTGAGGATTGAATGATGACTGTTTCTTCTTCATCAACATTGAACCAGCCAAACCAAAGTCTGTAACTTTGCAATGTCCATCCAAGTCAATCAAAATGTTAGATGGCTTGACATCTCTGTATATGATACCCTTCTCATGCATAAAGTTTAATGCCAATGCCAATTCGGCAGTATATATCCTTGCCAAATCACATGGTAGTCTACTCATTGGACTGTGTGAAATGAGACGAGTTAGTGTGCCTCCTGAAGATGCGTTAATGATGTTGAAAGAGACAAGGTGGTAACTTCTTCTGTTAGTACATGAGGTTTAAAGGTAAGCACACATACGCACATGATAAGATAGAACAATACAAACGCGAACTTTCCTGGGATGTACTCTAGCGCGAGTATAGCATAGAGTGGTGTATGAAACGAGTACTCCAAACTAACAATGAATGGGTGTCCTCTACATGCTGCCAATGCCGTCTTTTCCATTTGCAACGATACTTCATTTGCCTTACTACGATGTCCACCACCTGAGGCTGCTGATCTAGTTAGTCGACTCATAAACTCCATCGGTTGGACCTTGAGGGCGTAGGTTTTGCCTGTCGTCTTTCGTGTTGCCTTGAATACAAATCCAAAGCCACCAGTATCAATCAAGTGATGGAAATGGAAGCCATCTTCGTTAATGTTAATCTGTTGCTGCTGATTAGTATTGTTGTTATTGTGGTGAATGACTTGTAAAGTTGAGGATGGTAGAGTTAGATGATTGCCGTAGACGAGTGATGATGAACTGATATGTTTGCCCATTCCTGGTATCAATGCTGAGAGACTACCGTGTAGTTGTTGCGAGAAGGATGATGATCTTCTTTGTTTTTCATTTTGTGGTTGTTGCTCTACTGCATTTTCTTGTATACCAATTTGACTTGTCCGTCTAGGCCAACAGCATGATGATGATGCTCCCATATTGTAATTCCCCAGCGGTGTAGTCTAATTCTTAGACGAGCAACGGAGTGGAAGTATGAGACGAGATGAAGAGGTAGAGTGAGTAAGTATGTTTTATCTACCAAGAGAAGCTCGACACCATTTCATTTCACTTACTAATCACTTATCATTCGTACTCGTAAGTTGTCATTGTTCATGCTTTGTTATATATTAGACTACTACACCCCCTTCTGATCTTATACTCAAATCATAGCTGCATCCCCTTATAATCTTACTCACATGTCACTGTCTCCTGTTTCTAATAACTACTCTCTCTACTCAGACTAACCAAAACTACCATAAGATGTCAACCGAAACCAAAGATGACAACAAGGCAGCAATGCTTGAGAAAGAGGTGAAATCTCTCCAGTACGAATTGAAGATATGTAACGAGGCCAAGACATTAAGTGAGGCATGCAAGAACATTACTGAGCATGCTCAAGAGAAGGAAGAACCATTCACTACTTCCCACGAAGAACCAAATGTCTTTCACAAGAAGCCCCCAGGTGGCGGTGGTGGATGTAACATTCTCTAGTCGTTGATGTGTCGTTGGTGTAGGGTACTTGGTCGGACGGTAACATTCACTAGTCGTTCATTGGTAGAATAGTAATCATCAATAGCAGCTCAATCAATATCATCAGTATTCATTGTTGTTAGTCATCCCTTCTCTCCAATCTACTCCACCTCAAAAGACGTTCGTACTAAAGGAATAGACAGTATTGTTCCCATTATACTGTGCAAGGATGATATACAATGTATCACCAATAACTAACACATCACCCGCACGTGTATAGTAGTATTCATCTTGATTATTCCTACCCTCGGATCCAGGCAATGGCATAATCTTTGATGCCGTTTCATTTGCCATTGTTCGGTAATATATGTTACATGTTTGTGCACTATTGATTTCCAAAATCAAGTCAACTGATGATGTACCATTATTATTGTTTGCAAGTTGAAAGGGTAGGACTTGTCGTGTTCTAGTCTTGCCAGGTGATGGTATGACGAAGTAATCTTCTGAACTAACAGGCACAGGATCAATGTAGTCGAATGTTGTGTAGTCTAATGGCATGTCTCGTACTAGTTGTGTGTCTGATAGTTCAAGCGTAGCTTTGAAGTATGATGATTGTAGTCCTTCTATATTCGTCTTCTCGGATTCTTCATTAGCTTGAAAGGATGTTAGTAGTGACGACTCAGTCTCTTCTTCATTCCATGTAACAATCACATTATCAGCTCTGTTTCGTCTTTGGTATTGCTCTATTTGTTTCAGAAACCTTCCTCTCCACGGCTGATCCGTTGTATTGTTGTCTGTTACTACTTCTTCCAGTTGTATACCATCAATATAGGATACATCAAACATCAAATTCGGCTGACCGGTATACCCCGACTGACCACCAGCACTAACAAGTAACCGAGATTTATTATCAACTAAAGCCACGGATACAGTCTGTCCATTACTTGATAGTTCTTGTACAATTTCATCATTTTGATAATCATATATTAATGTAGGTGCATGAAACTCTCGTCCTCGATTCGACCATTTTGTTCGAGCGGCAATGACTAAATGTCGTTCATCTTGCATATATTCTAAACCCACAAATGCTGATGTATCATCGTTCAAATCGTCATGTATTGATATTGATCGTACTAGGTTCCAGGTATTGCTTTGTTGTAGCTTTGAATAGATGTATAACCCCCCGGTACCTGAAATGATAATGTCCGGCATTCCTTTATTTGATACTAATTCAATATCATCTCCTTTCTTGTTGGCATTATAAATGTTTCCCAAATCTGTCAAGAGACAAAACCGTGCTGCACCATATACACTCGATGTATCCTCAATCCATTCTACAGTTGGTGGTAATATCAATTGTCCACCACTATCTTCTTGAAAGAGGTACAGTTTCGATGGACCTACTCTGCCTCCCCCACTACCTCCCGAGAATAATGCATAATGAGATACTTTCTCTTCATCATTATCAATAACTACAGTGTAAGAACTAACCCATGTCCATGTACTAACATCCTTTTCATCAATATATAATTCCTGTACACCACTAAATGGATTCTTTTCTTCTGTTGTATCAATGGTAAAATATGTATTCGTACCGCCATCATGTCTACCAGCTGAAAATAAAAAAGTTATTAAATTTTCATTATTCACATGTTGAAAATGTGTAACACCTGTATAATATCCCGTAGTGCTACCCTCTGGTCGACCTATTTGCGATATGTGTAACATATGTTCATCATTCTTATCACCACTACCATATATTGCAAAGTATTCTTGTTGATATGTAACATACATTCGTTGTTCTAATAACTTATTATAGGATACCAAATCATTATGTGTTGTTGTGTAGGGTTGAGTATGTGGCCATCCATTTATTGGACCGGGTGGTGAATTGATATCATCATCTTCGTAACTTGCTAATAGTTCGTAGTATTGTTGTTGTAGTGATTGATATGTAGATAACGATGACGATGATGTAGCAATGCCAACGATGAATGAAAAGAGGAGAAGTAGAGGGGAGAACATATCTTATGTTCAATAACAGTTGCAAAGCTATATGGCCAATACAACAATATGCTAATACTACAACTGATTAAAAGCACAGCACTGCTTCGTCTCAAGGCTGGCGAATTAGAGGCGATATCGTTTGGTACAAGAGGGGGAGATGTGAGCTTGAGAAAAGAAAAAAAAGGATACCGCCTTGCAGCCAGAATACACGCGATAACACAGCTGGCGGCCATTCTATTAATATCGTACCTACCCGTGGTTACTAATATAATATACATCCTTTATACCTATCGGCGGCGGCGGTGTACAATATCATCAATCCTCAAAGGCGGCACATTAACACAAAAACACAAAACAAAAATGGAACCCTTTTTACCACCCGACCCTACTCAACGACCTCAAGCACCAAATAATACTCAAACTAAGGATGAGGCTGCAAGGGCCTTGGTATATATGAGTAGTACTCCTAATCAAGAACAACAACCTACCACTATTATTGCAAATAATAACGTATGTCCTCCAGTTCTACCGCCACCTTCACTACCAGCACCACAAAATAGTAGGACGAGAAAATCCACAGATGTCAAGGCTAATAAAACAACATTACCAATTAAAAAACAAGCACGTCGTCTATGTTCCGTAGAAGGATGTACCAAACAAGCCAAAAAAGGTGGTATATGCATCAAACACGGTGCAAAGGTACGTAAATGTAGTCATGAAGGATGTACCAACAACGCCTTAAAAAGTGGTCTATGTATTCGACATGGTGCCAAAATTACAAGACGAACATGTAAGTTCCAAGGATGTACCAATAAGGTACAATGTGCAGGTGTTTGTTTTAGACATGGTGCACGTAATTTTCAAAAGAAACCACCAAAGAGTGCACAGATTGTTCATATTGGTAATGCATCGGCATCAACTGCCGTGGTACAACATCAGAATCCTGCAAAGAATATTGCAAATGGTGGTTCTACTAATCAAATAAGTCAAAACAATAACAATGTATGGATAGATGGTGCGGGTAATTTAGTGAATAATAATAATGGTACAGTCATTCCTGCCTCACAACGGAATGTTGCAATTGCAAATGGTAGTGGTAGTGCCGGTAGTCATCAACCAAGTCAAAACAATGTACAAGATAAGAAATTGCCAGGGGATTCTTCTTCATCATCCAAAGTATGTTGAGGAAGCTGACAAGAGTTTAGAGAACAGCAGTTCTGGTAAATCCTCAGTTGCTCAAGTATAAAGTATCAAAGAAGAGGGGTGTGATACTTGGACTTGGAAATTAGTTATGAACAAAGGGAGGGCTTCTGGTCGAGGAAGGGACGAAGGGATGGTTATGGGATGGGGTGCTCACTATGTAAGTATAGAAAGAATAGAATATAGAGGCGCCTATTTTATAAACTGATTTCATACATACTATTTATTTTAATAGCTATCCAGCCTAAGACACCGTAAAAAGTACACATATGTTATGTTCAATTTACATTTAGATGACACATACAACTACTACAACCATCCTCCACTAAACTCTACTCTCGTCTCCTTTTCCTACTAGTTGTCTGTATAATGATAGCCTCGGGGTGGGCCCGAAGTAGCAGAAAGCATGCTTCTGTAAACTCGAGACTATCACGAACTTGCTCGTTCTCACTTTCGATTAACAAATGGAAAGGAAGCTTATTAACATTGTTTGCCGTTGATACCCTCGAAGTATTCCTTCCCATCAAGTACTTAATAACATCCAAATTAGCCGCTCGGCATGCATAATGCAGAGGATAATCTTTATTTGTATCACTAATGTCCAATCCATCATACGAATCAGCCAAAAACCTAACAATATCAGCCGTGGCATTACGGCAAGCAATGTGCAATGGAAGGACTCCCTTTTGACCAGCTACTTGTAGTGCTTCTGTACTCCCTCTAACTAATAGTTTGATTGATCCGAGAGATGCATCACCTTGTAACAAAGCACGATGGATTGGGAGGTATCCTTCCTCATCTGGAGTTGTCATGGCTGTGGTATCTTGAGCTATTTGGGCATAGACGAGTTGTGTCTGGAGAAAGTTAACAATCTCTTCTATATCGTCACCATCACTATCGGAACTATCACTATCATCGTCGTCAGTTCGCATATTCTCCTCTCTTGCTACATCAAGTGGATTCCTGCCTTGACTATCACGTATATTAAGTGCCTCAGGGTATGCATCGAATAGGACTTGAACTGCCTCTAGACTGTCACCGCATGAAGCTATATGCAATGGCAATTGTTGATCATCTTCATGACTTGTCTTCTTTGATGCCCCATCAGGATAATGTTTCAATAAAAATCCAATGATATCTGCTCTACCTTGATCTGATGCATGGTGAATGGGCAACCATCCCTTGCTGTGATCACGAGCATTTATACCCTCAGGATAAAGTTGTAATAGATACTGAATTGTTTGAACTGCATCATCCCTACTACTTGAACACACTTCATGAATAAGCAATCTGTCAAATGATTCAATCCTAACTGATTCTGGATACGCATCGATTAGAACTATGCAGAATTCATTTGACATTTCATCGATTGCAAGATGAATTGGTAGATAACCGTCTATTTCCCTTACTCTCACCAAATTAGGGTCGGTGTCAACCATGGATCGTAGAATTTCAACCGAAGCAGAATCATCAAGTTTGTTATTACGGCAAAGATTATGTATTGGGAGCCAGCCGCTGGGTTCATCTATCATTCTAATTGCCTCTGGCCATTTGTTAAATATAAACTGATATATCTCTAACGTCAAGTGTTCGTTGTAACAAGCACGATGAAGTAGTGTTTCATTATCTCCATTAACCAAATTTATGGTTGTAGGTTCTAAATCAAGAAAATATTGGATTATCTCAAGATTGATATGACTCGTTGATAGTGCTAGTAGATGGATAGGATAACATGGCCACGCTTCTGAGATAGGATTACATGGCCACCCCACATCAGATTGTGAGGCGTCAACCAACATCTTAACTGTATCGATGTCAATATTCGAAGTTCGTGTCAAGTAGTAATGAAGTGGCAATCCACTAATGTATAAATCAGGATAATCTGGTTGAATGCCCTGATTAACTATACATAAATGTTCAAGTGTTGAAGGGAACTTATCCATAAAATATTCAATAACAGAAGTAGGACAATTCTCATTGAGACATGCACAGTGTATTGGATATGCCTCAGTGATTATGTCGTCATCAATTGGACAAAATTTAAAAGTTGACCATTTCCCCTCCGAATTGGGAAACGTATCCACCAGATATTTAACAATCTCCAACGTCACATTCTTATTCATACATGCCCTATGAAGTAATGGATAGTCATCTTCATCTCTATCTTCCTCTATGTATAGCACACGTGAGATATTCTGGATATCACTTTCATCAAGTAATTCAACTTTTTGTTGCAATGCAGTTAAAGATAAATTATCTGATGAGCATAGCTCATATAACTCTTTTAAACGGCTTAAGGCCAAGTCAAATGCTGCGTCGTCCATATTATTAATGATAGGTATGTCTTGTACTTTGGTGCTTGTAGTTTGTTGCCTACTACTTAAGTTCTTATGATTGATGGTGTACCTACCTTTAAAATAAAAAGTAGTTTTGTGTTGAATAAATATTGATACTATCGAATCCAAACCACTACTAATCGATAGACTGTTATAAACTTTTATATCCCCTGTACTTTCGGTGTACTATCTCAATTATTCGCCTATATCAGTAGTAGAAGAATACATAGATAATTTGACCCCTAACCACTAACCTCCATCTGACTTTTTTTGGTATCTTACGGTATCCACATGACCTGCACGCTAAGTTGTGGCGGGGGGGGGGGGGGCAGCTGCGACGTTAACTCTCCTCTGCTCTGCTCTGCTCTTTGACTCTTGACTACTGGTGGCTCGAGCCTTCCTTCACACGAACTTGATTGATATCCACATCCTATAAAGACAATTATGGCAGAAGGAACGACCAAAAAGAATGATATGATCACTTTTATTATGTATGTACTCATATAACTATGCTTATCTTCTATCTATCTATCTATCTATTCTTCTTCTTATCATCAATATCTTTTCCATTTGAACCACTTGTTTTTCCTGCAACACAATTCAAACAATCGGGATATGCTAGAAGTAAACGCCATACAATCTCAATCCGTTCTGGCTCGGATGTCGTCCTGTTCTTGATTCCTGTGGTGTCCTTCATATTATCACTTGCAATATGAATCGGTAGATCACCATCTTTATTTGCTAC
>Ga0214478_100748_pt1 | contig 18113 bp, 16 predicted proteins | sample M1_20Mar14CPVII9_2_FD_178001 | JGI IMG/M metagenome (GOLD analysis project Ga0214478, IMG submission 178001) | Marine eukaryotic communities from Monterey Bay, California, United States - M1_20Mar14CPVII9sort6BwellD7 | ecosystem: Environmental > Aquatic > Marine > Unclassified | place: USA...
ATCCTTTGGTCAGCAACAGAGTAGTGGATTTGGCAATATCACCCCGGCCAATACAATGAAAGGACCTCAGTCTACATCTAATGCGGGGTTTGGAAGTAGTAAAGGGTTTGGACAGCAAAAGAGTGCTGGATTTAGCAGTCCAGGAAGTATGAAAGGAGGTACTTCTTCAGCACCAGCGTTTGGTAGTAGCAGCGGAGGGTTCGTTAGTAAAAGAGATTCAATGAAGGGAGGTGAGACTAAGCAGCAGAGTGGAGGGACGCCCAGCTTTAACTCATCCTCGACGTTCGGAGGTGATAATAATACCAAACAACAGAGTGGAGGTACACCTAGCTTTAGCTCTCCTAGCATCAGTCTTAAAGGAAGTCAAGGAGAAGGAACGACTAAGAGTACAGCCGGCTCCTCAGCCTTTCCATCTGGTGGCACTAGCTTTGGGGGTGCCAATATGATGAAGGGAAAGGAAGCTGGATCGTCAAAGCAATCCTTCGGTTCTAGTTCAAGTTTCGGATCGCCTACCGACAAGAATAAGCAACCAGGAGGATTTGGGACAATGAAAGGCCCTCCAGTTACAGTTGAAAAGGGCAAGGGAGCCGGTAGTGGATTTACAACATTAGATAAGAAATCTCCAACGTCATCTCAAGGCAGTGGTGGCATGATGAAGGGTACGTCATCAGCTGGCAAGGATAGTTCTAGTTCTGCTCCTTCTTATGGTAGTAAGGGAGGATTTGTTAGTAAAAGAGATTCCATGAAATCATGGACAGATTCGACTACTGAGAAGAAGGGAGGAGAGTTTGGAAGTTCATCTGTAGGGTTGGCGGCTAAGGTTCAGAGCGGAGGAACGCCAAGCTTTAGCAGTGGTGGGCTCGGTAATACTGCAATGAAGGGATCTCAAAGTAGTTCGTCTCCGCCTGGATTTAGTAGTGCTGGTGGATTTATTAGTAAAAGAGATTCAATGAAGGGAGATGATAAGAAGTTACAGAGTGGAGGTACGCCAAGCTTCAGTTCTGTCTCAACTTCTGGAGGTGATAAGAAACAGAGTGGCGGCACACCGAGCTTTGGCTCATCATTTGAAAGTCCTAAAGGAGGCATTGATTCTAAGAAGAGTAGTGTCGGATCAACAGCATTTTCCTCAGGTGGAACTAGCTTTGGCGGTGTTAATATGATGAAAGGAAAAGAGGCTGGCTCTACTACTGACAAGAAATCCAACTCATTTACAATGAAGAATACTCCGAAGTCAACACAACCGGGAGGATTCGAAAACACCGCCAAGGGTGCTGGTAGTGGATTCACATCATTAGATAAGAAGTCATCCTCATCTCCGGGTAGTGGATTTGACAGCAAGAAGACAAGTGACTCTGTTGGATTTGGATCAGGCGGTATGATGAAAGGAACAGCGTCTTCTCCATTTGCAGCATCGAGCAAATCATCAACTGGACCTGGAATGTTAAAAGATTCAAGCTCTCCGTTTAAGATGGGATCGACAACTGAAAAGGGAGCCTTTGGAAGTCCTCAAAAGGGTAAGGAGGGCCTTGACGCGAAGATGAGTAAGAAGAGCAGTGTTGGGGCATCTGCTTTTCCATTAGGAGGAACTTCGTTTGGTGGGGTGAACATGATGAAAGGAAAAGAAGCAGGGCCATCGCCTGGAAAGAAGTCATTTGGTAGCTCACCAGCCTTTGGAAAGAAGATGATGAGTGATAAAGGGATCATTTCACCAATGGATAGCAAGAAAACTAGTTCGTTTACTATGAAAGGTTCAACAGATAGTAGTGGAATGAAGATGGATTCAAGCTCTTCTTTCAAAATGGGAGATAAAGGCTCGTTTGGAAGTCCCAAGGGCAAAGGAGGAGTCAGCCTTGATACAAATAAAATGGGTAAGAAGAGCAGCGTTGGAGCATCCGCTTTTCAATCTGGCGGAACATCATTTGGTGGAGTGAATATGATGAAGGGAAAAGAAGCCGGGTGAGTTCTATCTAACTGTATGTTATTTCCATTTATGATATGCTCGTATGATGTGTCATATTATGTTATGATCTGGTCTAATGTCATGTCGAATTACTAAACTGACACTTTGTTCTTTTCGTATGATGACTGTAGCACGCCGGGCAACAAACAGCCAGGTATGGATGCTGTTAAGTCGGTGCAATCGACTGGTATGAAGAAGTCATTTGGCAATTCACCAGCCTTTGGGGGAAAGAAGATGAGTGACAAAGGTATAACTTCACCAGCAATGGATAGTAAGAAATCAGCTAGTGCATTTACTATGAAAGGTTCAGTGGATAGCAACAAGATGTATTACCAAATCCCATTGGATCGTTTAACATTCCTCCACTATCTGTATCGTCATTATCATTGAAGAAGTATGCCCCGGCTACCGTTCCTGCTGTTATAAATATCGATATTACACCCAGTGCAACAGGACTAAGGTCGGAAGAAATACTGCTTTCATCTGAACCACTGCTTAATCCACTAATCGATGATGATGTAGTCTTTGGTTTAACACTCAATGATGACGATGTCCTTGTACTAGCTGCCTTCTTAGCGGTAGACTCATCAACCTTGGGTAAATCCTCACCTTTCACACCCAACTTTTCCAATATAATACTAGTATCATCATTTAACTTTTCCAATTTATTCACCTGTTCCTGTATAGTTTCAATACGTTCTTCATATGCCACTAATTCCAATTGTGTTAATTTTATATCCAATTGTATTAATCGTTCTGATTCTGCAGTGTTTATACGATATTGTTCCGCATTTGATAATAATTTATCAAGTTCTAATCGTTTATTGGTTTCAGTTTGTTGATTGGTTAACTTTTGTTGGATGGCTTGTTCTTTTGCTGTTTTGAGTTTGGTTATTGTTGTTGATCGTGCTTTTTGTTCAGCATATAATTTATCAATCTTATCTTGTTTTTCTTTGATTAATTGTTCTTCAGCTTCCTCTGCTTGTTTTGTGGCAGCTATACGTTGTATTTTATCTTTGATTAATTCATCTCCTTCATTGAGAAGTGCTTGTTCTTCGGTTGTTGATTTGGTTGTGGATGATTCTTTAGCCTTGGCTATTTCTTCTTTAGCCTTTTGTTCAGATTGAACCTTTGTCGATGCTTCATCCTTTGCCTTTTGTTCAGCAATCTTTTGTTCCTCAACCTTCTTCTTGTCTGCCTCTTCTGCTACTTTCTTGGCGTCATCAGCCTTCTTCTTAGCTGCTGCAGCCTCGGCTTTCTGTTGTTTCTCTTCTAACTTTTTAGTTTCATCAGTCACCTTGTTGGTATCTGTAGTTACTTCTTCCTTCTTTTCAAGTGTTGCCGTATCGGAGTCAGCTACCAGTAAGAAATGATTAATGGATGAATCTAAAGTACTTCTGTCTTCTTTATTGAATGGAGATATTGATGACTGTTGTTTGTTTACAACAACAGAGTCTGATATTGTAGCTGAGCTAGCAACTTGTTGCACATCAGTATCATCGATATACGCAGCCGATGCCAATCCTACACTTAGTTGAGTTGCAGTAACTGTACCTAAGATGATACTAGCAGCTGCTCCTTTTAATGATTGATACTCACTATTATTAATATCAGATTGTTCGTTATTGTTTGAAGTGATGTATTGGTGCACATCTACTCTTCCTCGTACATTATCTTTCCTTAATAGCTTCTTCGTATCACCTCTACTACTTGAAACAATTGCAGCAGCACTAACCTGTTGATATTTTGGTATAGGTGAGAATGCATAGGAAGATTGTTGTTGTATAGTAGCAGCAAGTACTGTCACGAGGATAGTGTTTGCAAATCTCATCTTGAATGATGTTTTGATGTTTTTTGTGTAATATGGATCACAAGATATAAACACTTTTGCAAAACCACCGCCGCCTACGCCGTGTATCTGATATTAGTCGAGAAGAAATATGGAATACACCACCGGCAAACCAGCTGAATGGTATGAGGACGTTGTTACCTTTTCCTCGTGGGTTGCTATTGATGATTGCAAACAAACTGAAAATGAAAACTGAAAACTCCTTCTTCGAAAGGATATCAAATCACCGAATCACCACTAATTGACACTATTTGTTTGAATTCTAGCTAATGGTAATACGAATTGATATCATACTAAATGATTTACATATATTTACTGCCATTCTTCTTTCAGGGATAGATGTGTGTTGGTATATAAGGAGATCAAAACATTGAGTGCGGTATCCTTCACAAACAGTGGGTTATTAGTTATTGCAGATATGGCGTCTAATACCAATACCAATAAGCGTCGGCGGACTGCCGCTGATACCCTGCATATTAGTGATTTACCTGCTGGCTTCATAGCTGATGTATCGGAATATCTGCCCAAGCCATCGAGGGCGATATTGGCCGTAGCTTTCACCTCATCATCTTTGTGGCAAAATGATAATTTGATGCACCGACTATCACCTATCAGCAAGGCTATCATTTCAGCATCACAATGGGATATACTGGATTTTGAAGATGTTGAAAAGGAACTTGCAAAGAAATTGATTGACTACCATCTTGATGCAATATTAAAAAGTATTAATGCACATGATGTGCTCAAAAAAATAAAATTATGTGGATGTGTTAACATTACAGGTATAGGATTACATCCATTACAAGGCAGTATAGTATTGGAACAGATTGATTTAAGCCTTGTGGGGAAATATGAAACCCCAATAGTTAAAGCCAAGATTAGTCAAGAGGTTGTTGTGCCGATTCTCGATAGTATCATTTCTTCTGATGGATGTTCCTTAAAACACATAATGTTTCCAAGACATTTGCGTGGCAAAAACGCCCGTTCTGTATCCCTAAATCAGTTTCGTGAAAGATACGATATGTTCTATGACAGCCGTGGGCTTAGCTGCTCCAATTGTAATGCGGAGATAAGCGATATAGTATGGATGAGGACGTTTCAGAACAATGTATGCTATGATTGTTTGAAGCCCTTCTGTAGTGACTGTACAGATGAGAATGGAGAGACTCTAAACTACTGTGTCTTGTGTGAAAAGGATTTCTGTGTAGAATGTGTCTCTAGAACAGAGTGTTGTACAGGAGACTGTGGCAATAACACATGTAGTGGATGTGCGGAGAGGTCACAATGTCAACAATGCAATGCAACTAAATGTGGGGATTGTTTGTACACTTGTGACGAGTGCAAGAGGACTCGATGTAAGGGTTGTGTATCATACCATCATGAGGGTAAGAAGTCTTATTGTGCGGATTGTTACCATGCGAAACCAAGTCTTCTTCTAGGCTATAGAGCACCGTGCTAGAGTGATTGAAAAGGAGTGGTATTGTTAATGATTCATATAACACTAGATATGTCATCAACTGGTTGCAAAACATCTTTTACTCTATATACAAATCAATTAGATCCTAACTAGATACCAAACACACATCTAAAAACCACTAACCAAGTACCCCAAAGCAAATCCAATATCTATGATTCACTCAAGATGATCCTCTCAAGTTCCTCCTCACTTAGCAAATCCATATACTGCTTCTTCACCTTTTCAATCATCTTCTCACGCATCTTACGCATATCATCGGGCATACCATCCCAGAATAGTTTATCCTCAACATTCGCCACGGCCTTCTTCTCCTTCTTCTGCTTGGCAAACTCATCCGATCGAATATATTCGTATGCCTTGGCACCCTCCTTCAATGCCTCATCCCATACTGATATCATAAAGTCCTTCTCACTTACGGAATCTTCAATATCACCGGCTAGCATACGAAGTGTATACTCACGAGTTACCCATTCCTTGGCAATACCCTCAATATCAATCTTCTTCTGTTCGGCATCCTGAACTTCTTGAATAGCCTTCCTTTCGGCAATATCGGCCTCGATTTGGGCTAAGATCTTTTCATCGGCCTCATCCTGTGCAGTCTTAGTTGCAGGAGTAAAGGCATTCTTCTTGTTGGGTGGATTAGCAATATATTCCTTGAATGACTGTGGTGGTTGAGTGAAGAAGAGCGTTAGGACGACACAGTTTTAGTTCTAAACACATCATATAAACAAAACAAACTTCTCTAATACTCACCTCAATACCCTTGCCAACCAACACGTCCAACTCGTTAACAGGAGTAAATCCCATCTCTCTCATAGCCTGAATCATCCTACCCTCCATCTTAACATTCTTATATTCATCATCCTTTTCATTACCCTCATCATCTCTCTTTACAAATTCACCCTCGGCATAAGGCACCGTAACTGCCTCTAATGCCACAATTGGATATTCAAATGCCGTTAATGATTTGTTTACGGTACTATCCAATGATAACGCGTGAGCTAATAATTGATATGCCTTCTTCTTCGATAACTTGGGTGCATCAATTGTATCGGCACTAATTGAATCCACTGTATCTAATGAACCAATGTGATAATACCCTCCGTCTTTACCACCATCGTATAATTCACCCACTGCTAGTAGTGTACATGAAAAGTTATCATTACTTGCCTCAACTACGGAATCCCATCCGCCAACAACATTCTTGGTAGATGCCATGCCATCAATTAAAACAACAACATTCTTCAATTCAACACTTTCTTTTGCTAAAGTTGCAATAGTTTCCAACTCATCCTTTGTACTATCACCCAAAGTTAATTGTACAATCCAAGACGTAACACCCTCCAACTCTTCTTTCGTAGGTAAACTACTCTTACTATTAGACGCCTCCTCAATAACCAACTTATCCAATAATCCACCATACCGTGCCTCTCTACTAATAGCACTTTTCTTCGTCTGCTTGACATCATTTACTAAACATTTAATTTGTTCAAAGTTAAAATTTGGTACTAGGTCTTGTCCGAAGAAGTTATTATTTAAGATTGAGAGGAGGTTGGAATCGGTTGTACCTGATAAGAGGATTGTTGATCCTAGGTTGGTACGGAGGGATGGATTGTAGATGATTGGTGCCTCGGGTGTTGATGTGGATGGTGAATCACCGCCACCACCGAATAGTTCAATATCATCATCAGACACAGCTACCTCAGTGTCCTCTTTTGCAACAACCTCTTCACCATCAGCACCACTCTCTTCAATTAAATAATCCATATATTCCTTAGCCATATTCACTTCACGTACAACTTGTAGGAACATACTTTCTTTTAAGATTTCTTCTTCTGATAATTGCATTTTGGGTGTTTCATGTAATGATTCTATACTCATACTTAAAGTAGGTGTAGAGGGCGAAGTACGAGTTGAGAGTGATTTAGTTTGAGCTACTGATGAGAATGCCGAAACATTGTTATTGGAAGTTAGGTAGAATGCTAGGAAGGTTGATCGTAGGAGCTTCATGATTATTGTATAGGTGTTAGTTGAGTTGTTATGCTTGAGTCAGAATGATATATCTTGAGGTGTCGTTACTGTATTTGTAGAATAGAAAGATAATTGTGGTATATGTTAGTAAACTGTGTTATGTATGCATATCATATAGCTATAACCATATGATATTGCAAATACCAGCCTATTGCAGCAACTGCATATCATGCACCGATAGGTAAAACAAAACATACAAGAGATAATAAGGTTAAACACATTGCAAACTGTTATCACTCCAGAGGAGAGACAGCCCTACAACACGACAATACCGAAAATATCAACAATACTCTTACCAGTATATTATATTATGAGCAATGCCAATCTCTATGTCATTACCGACGGCACCTTTTGAAGATATTGTTCGGCCTTGCCAGCTGATTTTGAAATCTAAAACCTGAGGATACCATGAGACTATATAGGTCCTTACTTAAGATACGACTGCAATGGGGGGCAAGGCCTGAGGCCTGAGAGTGTCTTGCTCTGCTCTTGTATTAACAGGTTACTATATAGCTCGGTTTATAGCTTTAATGTTATATTATAGCTTTAAGGCCCCAAGAATATGAAAGCCTCGGTGCTCTTGGTTATCATTTCACCGTGCAATGCAAAGTCTCATAAAAAACACAAACTCAGACCTCAAAGTCAAACTTCAACTCATCGTCTTATCACCTACCTAACAACATCATACTAGCAACGAACGTAATCATTTCAATCATGAAGCTCTTTTTATTAACTGTAATGACCGCATCATTCATCGTTAATGGTTCATACGCCGTGGCAGAAGACTCTTCGAAGGTAAGTGCCTATCATATGCACATTTTTTGTACACATCATATGTACTACTTGTCACATCGTATTCGTATAACATATATCATGTATAACTCATATCATCTCGCTCTGGTACTCTTTTAAATTGGGTATTCTTTTCGTACTGTTACTTCCCCTATTATTCCCAAGTCCTTTGGTGTAGGAGAGTACCCTGTCGAGTTTTCAGAGCTCAATGATTCTGAATCCAACTCAGGATTGGTAACCTGTGAAGAAGATGTTTATGCCCTCTGTGCATTTGCCAATTGCACACTTAACGAGAAAACTAAAACAGCCAATTGCCCATGTTATGGTATCTCTGGGGAATCACAAGCTCGAATTGATGTAGCTCCCGACGCACAAGTTCAACCAGCCTCAGCGCTTTGTAATGCAATTTCCGATGGTAGCCTATGGCCAGGTGCAGATGCAGTGAGTACATACTCTCGTGAACTGAAAGAAGAGAATGGGATTGAATTTGATGATAATGGAGATATGATACTCACGTGGGAGTGTACTACTTCTCCCAATGAAGTGAGGTTAGTTCCCAACTGCATGCTAGCTCCTTGTCGGGTATTGGAAAAGCCCGTTACTAACGACTACTTCGCTGGTGACGCCACAATGGAGTGTACCTGTCCATTGATTCAAGCCGAAGAAGTTTATGGCATCTACGGTGGATTGAAAGATCCCTGTGTTGGACCTTCATGGGTAAACACGGCTGGACCAACTTTAGATATACATGCCATGAACCCAGTCGCAGTTGAGATGGCTTGGGAAGAAGTAGCAAAGGAGTTTAATGGCAAAGTTGGCTCTGCAGCTCTGACTCTATCGATCAACTAAAGTAATTATTCGGCGAATTGTGACACCCTCCCTTCAATCTATTACTCCTAACACTAACAGTAAGACGTTGCCGTTTGGGGGAAAGAGAATCACAAGTCAGATGAATTGTATGCTTAAAATTAGAAAACAAATGTATTGACACAAGCAAGTGAACCTCACACATACCTCCAAACTTGTAATGCCCCTCTCATACTCGGGTTAATAATGCAATTCTTTCCAACTTTGCCTCAGCAGCTTCCTTCTCCTCTGCATCCCTGGCAGCCTTTGCTCTTAGCTCTTCATTTTCTTTGCGGAGTTTATTCATCTCATCAGCTACCACCAATGGCGTTATATCAGCAGCACAACTACGGCACGAAGCCATTCCATCTTTCTTTACTTTTTCAACTCTGCAACCTGAGCAATAGAAGGTATCACATTCCTCACAAGGCTTGACATCGCATTCTTTGCCATCATAACATTCCCCACAATGTGCTTTTATACAACCAATGCCTTCACAGGAACCATAATACGATGAACAACCAGCGCAATGGTATCTTTTACAGTTTTCACAATAGAATAAACAATTCGCACATTTACGTTCTTCGCAAACATGACAAGTCTCTGCACACCCACTGCATATCTTTTCATGACAATATCTTTCAGCACATTGTACTCTAGGGACACAGTCCTGACAGAAATCTTTTTCACAGTAATGGCAATAAGTCAGAATCCCATTCTCCAATCCTAACTCATCAACACACTCTTCACAAAATGGTTTCAGACAATCATAGCAGACGTTGCAATGTACATTACCACTCATCCAATATTCGTGGTCTCTCATGTTGGCATTACAATGTGAACAGCTATTACTTTTCATCCTGAACATGGCATTGTATCTTCTTTGGAATGATTCTACTGACTCTCTCCTTTCACCGACACGCCATATGTGAGGAAAAACTATATGTTTCAATGAACAACCATTTTCAGAAACGATACTATCGAGGATAGGCATGACAGTCTCGTGACTAATCTTTGGTATAGATTTAATCCTTGGTTCTTCGTACTTTCTAACAAGGCTTAAATCAATCTGCTCTAATACTACACTTCCTTGCAATGGATTTAATCCTATACCTGTAATGTTAATACACCCACACAACTTTAACTTTTTGAGCACGTCATGTGCATTAATACTTTTTAATATTGCATATATGTCATCATCCGTCAGTTTGTTTGCAAGTTCTTTATTTATATCCTCAAAATCTAACATATCCCATTGTTGTGCCGATATGATGGCTGTACTGATAGGTGACAGTCGGTGCATCAAATCATTATTTTGCAACAAAGATGATGAGGTGAAAGCTACAGCTAATATTGCCCTCGACGGCTTCGGTAAATAGGCCGATACATCAGCTATGAAACCTACAGGTAAATCACTAATGTGTAGGGTATCAGCGGCGGTCCGCCGGCGCTTATTGGTACTATTAGACGCCATCTCTACTCCACTAAAAATGAAGTTTTAGTGCAAAGGAAGTGAATAAACTGTAGATAATTTTAGCATGAAACGAAGAGAGTTTGAGAGAGCTAATATGCTCCTACTATATGCAGATGAAATACGCCGTCAAAGCCTTGTGTATTGCTACGTCTTTTCCATGGGGTAGTTCAGTCAGTAGTGCTAGTGCTCGTAGAATATCAACTTTTGTATCATCGGCGGCGAGAAGATCACAAACATCAACATTCGTCCTCCCCACTTCAATATCGGCATCAACTAACAATAGACATCAAAGAAGCATCATATCATCAACTAAAATGTCGACATCACTATCATCTACAGCCAATACTGATATAATACAACATACTAATAATCGAGTAGCTTTACTGCAAATGCCAGTAACATCTTGCAAATCAACCAACATACAAACAGCAAAAGAATACATACAAAAAGCATATCACTCAGGTGCTCAGTTATGTGTTCTACCTGAGATATGGAATAGTCCATATGCTACATCAGCTTTTAAAGAGTATGCAGAAGTATTACCAAATGTCGGTGATTCATTATCAAACGACGACGAGAAAGTTAATGAGGGGGGAGAATCATCAAAGTTTTTAATGCAAATTGCAAAAACAACTAACATGTATATTGTTGGAGGATCAATACCGGAAGTATCCAATGATAATAAGATATACAATACATGTCTAATCATCAATCCAAGTGGTAAAGTAGTTGGTAAACATCGTAAGGTACATTTGTTTGATGTCAATGTTCCAGGAGGGATATGCTTTCAAGAGAGTGAAACATTAACGGGAGGTGAACAGGGAGCTACTTACTTTGATGTTTATGGATTGGGTAGAATTGGTGTTGGAATATGGTATGTACATGTGTCTATGTTATTGTTCTATACATATTTGAGTTGATGGTTAGATTACTCACTATCTGGTCGTTGTAACAACCTACAAACATAAGCTATGACATTCGCTTCCCAGAATATGCACTTCTTTTGACTCAGATACACCAATGCAAAGTACTGATATATCCCGGAGGTATGATGATAAGGTGATGTGCTATATCTTCTTCTCATATACTTGAGCTTACTCAATATTGCCTCTTATATATCAAAACGAACAGCATTCAACTTGACGACTGGTCCTGCTCATTGGGAGTTATTGCAACGAGCTCGAGCAGTCGATGGTCAATGCTATGTATTAACGGCAAGTCCAGCACGAACCTCGCCACCGAAAGAAGAAGGGAAGTATCCGCATTACTCAGCATGGGGACATTCAACAGTAATATCACCGTGGGGTGAGGTTGTGGCAACATGTGATGAGCAACCTAATATGGTAGTTGCAGATTTAGATATGAACAAGGTAGATGAGATGAGGATTGCAATACCGACAATGTCTCAAAAGAGACATGACTTGTATAGATTAGTCAAGGGCAATGATGATAAGAGTACGTAAACTAAACCATATAGCAGTACATGTATTCAATAGTCTATACAATTTACAAACAGCATTTTCTAGGGGAAGACACAGACACTAGCGTCTGTTCGAAATAGAGATTTGTCTTGATTGCTCCCCCAATCTTTCAATCGTTGTGACACCCTTCCTTCACAAACTGCGTTATTACCACCATTTGTGATAGATCCACCAGATATCATATTATAGGCAAAATCGTTCTCATCTCGAGCCTTAACAATGTTACTCCAAAGACGTATGCCTGTAGCATTATTGATAACAAGTCCAGAGTACGGTTGTCTACCTTTACCCAGTTTCACATGCCAATCATGTTTAACTTCTGTCGTCAGATTTAATGGTACAACACCATTATTATAGATTTTGTTTCGTTGGACAAAGCCACGATCCGTTCTGTGGTAGACTAATCCGTTGATTCCGTTGTCATAGGCAATGTTGTCGTTTAGCTCCATTTGGCCATGTTCATAAGTATGTTTATTGCGTGTAACATATACACCCATGCCATCAATTATGTAGTCTTAGAGTGTTGAGAGTTGGACAGGAGGTCAGCTGTATCCCCACAAAAATGACACATGATATGCACATCTACTTACCCTGAGTTGACTTCCCATAACGACACTCCCATGGACAGTCTTCACTCTGAATAAGATTAGGGTAGTCCTCTAGGAAGGACTCAACTTCTATCTTACAGCCCGGGAAATCTGAACAATCATGGTCTCCAATGGGACTTTTATTCCATGCATAAGTTGGATTGTAGTATGGTATCTTGTTCATATTAGAATGAACAATATTTCGATTCAGCCTCATCTTGATCTTATTCTCTGTATCAATGTCCACGCTCTCTGCCAATACTATTGCCGATTCCGCTGCTGAGCTCCACCAAGTGTTTGAGTAGACCTTACTATCAGTAATGTTTATATAATCTCCACGATTAACACGTATCCCACTGTTTGGACAATGATGAACTATCATATGGTGAATATTGATATTATGCCCACTCCATATTGCTATACCTCGTCCTCTGAAGTAATTTGACCTCAAGCCGTTATTTGCAACTGTATTGTATCGATCATCCATTGCCATATCATATGTAATATCTGCATTAGGGCCAATAATTTCTAAATATGCAATCTCAATAAAGGAGATTGGAGCACCGCTTTGGATAATACCACCGGGTCCATTGAATATCAATTTAGGAGTACTTGTTGCTTCTGGATCTTTCAATATCTTAAGATGAGATACACCATTTAATCTTACTACCACACTACTAAGACTTGTTTTGGCACCGTCTTCGTACCTATTATTTGTATATTCACCTTCCATAACATAAATAATTTGACACTTCCTTTCACTGAATGCTCTTTGATATTCATTCACTGCCTTTTGGACAGATTTGAACGGCTTCTCTTTACTAATACCCCATCCGTCACTGTCTCTACCCTCGCTTGATGAGATGAAAAAAGGATCCTTCTCGTATTCATCGATGGTACAATCATCTTGGACGCATGCCGATTCTAATCGACGACGCTTATTAATATCCTTCGTGGCCACACGAGGCTCTTCCAAATTATAAAAACTCATACCGCCATTATTACTGAAATAAAGGAACAATGTAGAACTATCCTTTACATCCATTACTATCTGAACATTATACTTGACATTGCAATTTGAATCTATTTTGTCCTTTAACTCAAGCCCCTTCTCGCCTCCGAGGATACATTGTTGCTTCTCGTTATCATATGTAAGCATACCGAAACTGTCGGGGTTAAATGGAGTGCAAGTGTCATAGGCAGACCTACCCTCGGCCTTCTCGCCTATCGATTCCTCCTCGTAGGTGCACAAGGTACGGTCGGCGTTACAACCAATTGTTACCTTGAATGTATAATCACAGCCACTTTTTTGTTCATATGTCGTTACGGATATGAAATTCTCAATATCACACATGATGATCTCATCTCCACTAGAAGATGGCGGCGGTGGCGATGGTGTGTTATTTGGTTGTGGTGTATCATCTTTATGAAATATATTATTGTTCTTTGCAGCTTTCTTACTCTTTGCTTTACTTTTCTTCTTGCCACGTTTATCATTCTTCGATGTCTTCCCTCGTGGCTTTTCTCCATTGTTCTTCTTCTTGAGGTCACGACGTGAAGATGTATATTCGTTGACTATAATATTTGGTACTCTATTGTTGTTATCAGCACTAACACATACTACGAAAACAAGGAGAAGGATGGCAAACGCCGATAATACTGATTTGCAACACATGATGTGCACAAAATTTGATGTCTATGATTTCACTACCAACGCAGGCAATGATTATTAGCACAATCAACGTCCATCTGTCTCCGCCCTATAGAGACCCTCTAACCTGAGAGGATGCACCGTCTATCGGTATATCGAATTATCAGTTTATTTTCTCCGGGAAATGCCTCCGTGTGGAATATTTTGTGTATCTTACTTGCGGTATCCTTCATTTAAGTAATTTGCCGACGCCGACGATGGCAATTCTCAAGTAGTAGAGAACCACCTCCTAGGTACGGCCTAACAATAACTCCTAGTACCCAAACCACATTAGATATCGCGTATCAACCCTACTATTAGTAGTCGACTAATAAAATTTGTTTAGGGCAACCTATCACCAAATCTATTGCAAGTAATTCTTGTCTAAGGTGCACCTTCTGCTCGTACCAAAATACTATCCTCCTACTAAGAAGGACAATTGCAAATAGTTATCGAGTAGTATCAAAAATATCCGCCGGTAGTATATCTAATAATACCATATCCAGCCGCCTACAACAATAGGCTGTACAAATAATCAATACACGTCGTCCAATAAACATCAATAAATTACACACACAACACGTGCACCAAATAGACCAAATATATACTTCATAATAACATAGTGACAGAATGATGATGAAACGGCAGATCGGTAGGAATCTTCGTATAATTTTGATATGGACAATTGTTGTTCTTCTGGCATTCATTCAGCTTTCTTCCCTCATTCAAGTGACAAAGAGTACTATAGACAAGAATAGTAATGATGATGCTATGCCCATATTACCCAGTAGTATAAGTTTTCCATTCTCGGCATGTCTTATAATCAAAGATGATAACATTATCTTATCGGAGTGGTTGGCATACCATTATACGATTCTTCCATTGCGTCGTTTGATTGTTGGTGTGGATGTTATGTCATACACTGGAAAGTCCGCGTTTGTATTGTTTTATGATATGAATATTCGTGTGTTCATTATGTGAAGTCTCGGTGATTTGGTTACTTCGTTTGAACTTGGTTTGCCTTATTTGACTGTCTTTACAAACCAATGCACTAACAGTAACTTCTGTCAAATCTTCTCATTCTCATCCTCATAAACTATGAAACGCGCATCTTCCAGATCCGACACCGATCTTACATGCCTTTCAAGACAATACAGGGATGGACATTAGTATATGGAAGAACGATTCATGGTGGAAGGATGGGAATATGTATTATCAAAAGAAAGAATTTACAATGAATGAAGATACAACATACGATGAGCTAAGAAGAAGAAAGCAGCACAGGCAAAACAAATTTTATGAGGCATGTTTATCACAACTTAGAGCTGAGAATCACACGTGGACTATGCTCATTGATGTTGATGAATATCTTGCCTTCAATTACCTTGACGAGGTGGAAAAGGATACTGTAAGAAAACAACAACACAACGACATATCCGCTACGAGGATTCAGTTTGAGAATCAATCGTCATCTACTACAATCGCAGATGTTGTATCTCGCTGGGATATAGATAAAGAATTGGCTTGTGTTACATTTGCCCGATACTTGGTTCCATCTAAAGAAGAAGAAGACAAAGAAGACGATGGCAGCAATATGACATCATCATCAATCTTTCATCATTATGGTTTAAATACAACACTCTTTCACACATTGCGTTATCGTCATCGTGTGCCACTTACTTCGCCACAAACCGGCAAATCCATCGTTGACGCATCAAGATATAACAATAACCCTATTGACAATCCACATCGGATAAAAAGCTTATGCACTGGGTCCAATGCCTGGCCAAACAATAAACTGTCACCATTTAGGGTTGTTCACTATGTGGGAAGTTGGGAATCTTTCCGGTCAATTGGCTTCGATCCACGAGGAAGGTCATACTTTGACAAACGAAACCATGTAAAGGAATTGGTAGAAGACAATACAATGACTTCATGGCTAGACAAATTTGTACGACAAGTAGGTCAAGAAAAGGCTATGGAGTTGACGCAAAATATTCGTCTTCGTGAAGAAGATGCATCGGCAATTAAGTTTTTGGATGAGCAATTGAAGCAAGAATATGACTGGACCAAGCTCAACACAAAGCCAAAAAAGTGGGTTTAGCTCGTCACTGTCACTATTATACATCGAACTACAACTATTGTCATCTAGAAGTAGAATGTCCATAACATCTTTGCCAGTGTCGACACCAACATCTCATATGAGTACTCTAAAATAAGCGTAGTGAATTGCAACACATGATATGTGCACATTTTACTTTTATGAATTATATCTTGCCCATTCTACTTTGACTCATTTGCTGTCTGTTCTGCATGAGCTTTTACATACGAATCACAACCACTCTTATGTTCATACCAGTCGGCAAGTTGACAATCTCTTGAACAGTACTGTGTAATCATACACCTGCTACATACAGGTAAAGCTATTCGATCCTTTACTCACAATAGTAACAGAACCCCAACTTTGGAAGAGTTTTCCTCGCAATTTGATGCAATGTCTTTAGACATGAACAGGATGCTCTTTTCGAATAGAACTTTAAACAATCACGTTTGTCACTAATAGTACCTGTGTTGAGATCTCTCGTCTTTGTTTGTGTTGCTCGGCAATTGGCGGCGGTATTGGCAGCAGTGTGAATACAATCTTTACTATCATAATTCTGAAGTACAACGATTGCATGGGCTAAAGTTATTGCACCACCAAGATTTGCACCATCTTTCAATAGCAAATGATTCGTGCCGATTCTAATCATAATGCTTACTACCATTCCCCTGTATCTTTCATCGTTCCATATTAGAGGGTGTGATTTGAACAAATGTTCGATGATCGTTAAAGCAGAACCTTCTGCGTGATTCCAGCGACTAATGAAATCGTTCATAAAACTGGATACAGGATGATCTAAATCGTTTGGTGGTAATGCACTGCACCCGTGATCACACGTGATAGTCTTCCCAATAAGATGCTCCTCGCCTATTGCCATACCCCACCATAATTTATGAGTTTTCTCCCTCTCGACCTCTACCTTCTTGGCCTTTCGCTCCTTCCCTTTGTTTTTCTTTCTTGAACTTGATACCATTTTGATGCACTAATCCATTGGGTTAATATGAATGGCCGACTTTATTGAGTGTTCAACAATATATAATTTGACTTTTGATTGGCAGATAAGAATCTCGTTTCGTTTCAATAACTATGAGTAGAGAGGCAAATCGGCATATATTATCAATTATTATATATTTGTTAATCGATACAAAGATGTGTACATAAACACTTACCTTGAACAATATACGTTTGTATGTCGCGAATAGAGCGATTACAAATTAACTATTAACATAGTACATCGTAATAATATGTACAGATGTATAAAAACACTCAAACTATCTGATGTGCCAAACATGATATTGTAAATTAATCACTATTAGTAGAATTTGATCTGCAAAGGTATGCAGAGACGTACCATAATAGATAAGGAAGTTGATGAGAGTGAGACGGTGCACCGACAGAAAAAAAAAGACGGAAATAATAACAACTTTTCTCTAATTTCAATGATATGCAGCCAAGATACGCCCTGTAGACAACACAGTATCGTAGAACATACAACTTACATGAAGAATTACCCGCCGGTGGCCTTTGTCCTTATCACTAAATCACATGCAACCTCTGAGAACCTCTGCAGCAAAGAATTTGCAATTGCCAAATACATTCCACTTGTAAGTATCTCAGCAAAACCAAACTCATCACTTTTTTTCCGCCGACATGACACAATTATAGCGTCATTCCTATTGAATCCGTCGAACATTAGCTGCTGCTACTTCTTATCCAACAATAGTTAGTATCACAATATTCATATCATATTTTATTCTCTTCTGGTGGCGACTTTGACGACTAGGCACAAAAGTCAAAATTGCAAAGACCTATTTATCTGATTACT
>Ga0214478_100751_pt1 | contig 18106 bp, 15 predicted proteins | sample M1_20Mar14CPVII9_2_FD_178001 | JGI IMG/M metagenome (GOLD analysis project Ga0214478, IMG submission 178001) | Marine eukaryotic communities from Monterey Bay, California, United States - M1_20Mar14CPVII9sort6BwellD7 | ecosystem: Environmental > Aquatic > Marine > Unclassified | place: USA...
ACCCAACAGAAGTATTCCATCACTCACATATGGTCGATGACCACATTTGACTTTGGCATCTTTAATAAAGGCCTTGAGTTGAGGGAATTGACGAATTGCTTCCCTCCGAAACTCTTGCTCGACTAAAGAAGATCTGTGAGAACAAGGCAAAAGCAATTGACACAACAATCCTCTGTCTAGCTCACCTTCTGGCGTTGATTGTGTCGACCAGCCTGAGAATTCCCCTATAGAAGTAATTCGTATCTCATCTCCCAATCTTGATGTATACATGTACTTGTCTGATACAATACGACTAGGTAGGTCGCTTTCTTTAAGTGATGTTGATGCTAGTACTTGCTTTGCGCTAATAGACATGGCGTATCCCTTTAAAGGATACACTGGACAATATAAACCAAAGTGAGCTGTAATCTTTGGACACCATGCCCCTGCAGCAACTAATACTTCTGCATCTCCGACATCGATTCCTCCTCTATTGGTCAAGAGTTTTGTGACTCTACACTTTTCATCATCAGAAGATGTTGTAGTATTAGCATCCTCTACACGGGTATTGTATAAAAAGGTGACATCTAGATTCGGATCCTCTTCACATCGTCTTGCCAACTCTTCTGTGAATCTCTCACTACTTGCTGCCCTTGATTTATATTCATGCTTAGCAGATTGTGGCTGGATCTTCTGATGGAGAATACTAGGTTCTTGGACTGTAATATCTTTACCGATGATCTGTCTACTTGGTTCGTATGTCTTGCCAGCCGCCGCTGGGTTATTAACTTTGATAGTACTTTCCTCTTTGGGTAATGGATCATATGACAGTGAGAGGCTTCCATTTGGATTGTAGCCACTTACCTTTGGCATTAGATCTCTCTTCGTCTCCATGAGAATAATCATATCATCGACAGCATAATCTGTAAACTTGAGCATCTCCTGTTGCAAATACTCTTGGTTTGAATCTGGGAAGAGACTAGTCTTTGTAAACTTTAAAGACCATCTCAAAAAGAATGGATCTGTAACTGATTTAAACCAATCAATGTGAAAGAACTTGTACTGTTCATGTTTATCTCTTGCAAATGGCAAAAATGATTTTGTTACCGCTATCCATGTTCCTCTATCAACGACTGGATTGCTCTTCTGCATGCCACCAGCAGCACAAGCACTACACTCTTTTCCCGGTTGACTACGGGGTTCTAATAGTACTACTTTATGTCCATTAGTTGCAAGTTTATAGGCAGATGTAATTCCTACTACACCTCCCCCAATTATAACTACATTCTTCTTATCTTTGGTACTCGAGTTCTTGAATGACCAAAGCTCGGTCTTTGGTAAGTTGGATTGTACTTTCTTTACTTCTTGATAACGATATGTTAGACTTACTCCAGCGATACCACCCGCAAGTACTGCTGCCTTGCTTATATTTTGAAGTAATCGAGTTGTCATTTTTTAAAATATCTCTTTATGTTGATTTGATATCTCGATCCACAGACCACAACTACTACTTCCTATACTCGAAAAGTATATATCTCTATCAATCTCTATATTGCTTATATCTTGGTGAATTGATTTGTTGGCAATTTATTGTGAGAGCATGCATCTTAGCTTATTAATTAGTGTTCTCATTTTTAGCGAGAGGATACATTAGCAGTTTTGCAGAGGTATCCTGGAATTCTTCGAGCTACTGCCCCTGTTGAGCATGTAAGTGATACCCAGTAAAAGAATGGAAGCGGATATCTCGCTGATGAGATGAAGTATTCTTTCATATGATGAGAATCGTATGAATCATTGGCAACCTCTGATGATAATTAATGGAGACTCAAGGTTACTGAGGTATCTTGAATCAAATTAAAGGTATCCTCGCACTTGCAAGAGTAGCGAGTACATACTCTATAATTATATATAATCTTTTCTTCGATTCTAAAGTGCAAAGTATCCTCTGATATTCATTCACACTTTCAGCCCTTTGCAAGAGTAGCATATTCAATAGGAAGATGTACAATATCTTTACATTCTATACTTATATATACTCTTTCTTCGTCTATTACTTCACTGAGCAGCTGCAGTTTGTGATGTTGAGCCGTAGTCAATTGGCTTCGGTTCTAAAAGAACTCCCTCATCATCTATTCCTTCTTCTACGTCTATTAGCTTGACTCTATACCCACTTTCACTCTCTACTAGCTTTATTATCCCAATGACTATCATATATCCCAAGATGAGAATGGTTCCCGACAGTGACCACATGTTGATACTTTCATGAAGGAAGAGAAACTCGAAAATGAAAGACCAAACAATTTGTGTAGACATTGCCAGTGTGGCAGTCGCTGCTGTCTCAATCTGTAGTCCCAAGTTCGTAAACCATTGTCCTCCGTAGCCACCAAATCCAACCAATAACAACAATATATAGTCTCTTATAGAGAATAACTGAAAGTCTCCTAGAACATTCCAATCATCTTGATATATCTTTGATCCAATTGCACACATTGGTAGACTGAGAGCTCCGTAGTAGAAAACCATCACAACTGCATCTACTTCATCACCAATCAAACGGACTGATACATATGCTACACCTGCACATACCGATCCCAATGTCGTTATGATAACAGCCACAGCTTTCAATATTATGCTTGTTTCATCTACTTCCTCTTCTTCACTTCCACTACTTGCATTTGCTATCAATGATACGCCAGTCACACATACTGCAGCTCCTATTATATCCATTCTCTTCCACTTCTCTCCCACTAGACACACAGCAAAGATTGCCGCAAATACTGGAGTTGTAAATTGTAACGTCACTGCTGTTGGTAGTGGTAAAATCTGAATGCCAAAGAACCAAGCCATAACAGCTGCAGCACCCAACACTCCTCTTACTACTAAGTAGAATCTTATTTTGATATCATTAGGTCCTAGAGGATTCACTTTCTTCTTATATAAATCTACTAAACTTATGCAAATTTGTACTATCGACCGATAAAAGACTAGTGTAAAGGTATTCATCTTTGTCATTATCTTCACCAAAAAGAACATGATCTATTGTAGTTGTATGTATAGCAAGATAGGAAGGCAAAATGTTAGCAGTATCGGTATATTATATCTTGTATTGTTAGTATATCATATTATGTTATCATATGCACATCGTGTCTAGATCCTATGTATCATAATCAACTTACGCTAAATGAAAACGAGCCTAACATTATTAGTAAGATTCCCTTGATGCTGTGGCCCTCGTCGGCAGTAGCCGCCTTGGGATGTAATGTTGTCATTCTACTATTGTTGATTTGTTGTTTGCCAATCTAGGTACTTCTTAGTAGAGTTGTCGGCAGCGCCTAAGAATGTAAAGAGAACCCCGCCCATTGAAATGTGTTTGTCAAAGAGGCTGGATAGTGGCCTCGGCCGCCGCATGAGAACACAACTCCCAATGCTATGCAATCTTAATACTACATTTTGTGGTCTATCTGTGCATTTTTATTTTGGATCTTTAGGATACCAAAATTGGATCTTTGCAAAAAGCAATGCAAAAGATCAGTCTTCTGCTTTTGATCATAGGCTCATAATCAACCAATCCAACATGACAATATAAATAATCTAACTACAATTATATCCTCCCAATATACAATACAAACAAAATCAACAACCAACAATATAAACAAACAATAACGACAAAAATATCCTACCAACATATATTTTTTCTTTGACGACAACAACAATGAAAGTCCTACTATGCGGCGGTGGCAATGCCATACATGTTTTATCAGCGTACATTTCTGCAAAGGATATACATGTTACTATACTTTCCCTCTTTCCAGGAGAGGCCGATCGATTACGTGATGCTATACCAGATGAGGGTATCAAATGTGTGAATGATCTCGGAGAAGATATCGTTGGTAAACCTGATTCTGTGATTGGCAAGGCTGAAGATGTTCCAAAAGATTTAGATATAGTGATCTTTGCATTGCCATCCTTTACACATGAAATGTATCTTAAAGCATTGAAACCATATCTAAAGCAAGGTGTAACCATTGGCGCTGTGAGTTAAGCAGTATGTGTGTGTATGATGTTCTTTTAAAATTTGATTCTCATACATATATACTCATATTGTCCTATATATAGATGCCCGGCGAGGGAGGATTTGATCTCTGTGCTATTCATAACTTAGGTTCAGAATTCGTTCGTCATTCCAATCTATTTGCTCTAGAAACATTACCAGTGAGTTGATATTTCGTGTGACTACTACTTCTCATATCTTTCATCTTAAGCTAAATACTTTTTTATGTTCAAATACATCAAACATAGTGGGCATGTCGTATCATGGAGTACGGCAAGTCAGTTGAAGTTCTAGGAACAAAGAAGGAGATTGAAGTCATCGTATCGCCAATGCATGGAACAACAAAGGATGGGTTTGTGACAGAGGTTCTTCACAAGCTTATTGGAAAACTTCCAGTATTTGATCCTGCAGATAACTTCCTATCCGTGACATTAATGAATATTAACAGTGTATGGCATCCAACAATCTCCTATGGATTTTACCGTGACAAGTAAGTGTTGTCATGTGTTGTTTGTATACTATATTGGTAATCTATTTACTCATATCTTATGTGTATCATTTACTCATATCTTATGTTCTCTCTACTTCTACTCTCTCAGGGATGTCACAAAGCCATTTGACGAGCCTCCTTTATTCTACCAAGGAGCTGATGAGTACACGGGAGACAAGCTTGCCAAAGTATCCGACGAGGTAATGGAGTTAAAAAGAGTTTTACTTCAAAGATATCCTGGTCTACATCTTGACGCACTTCATCATGTGTCGGAATGGATGATCAGGAGTTATGGAGATGATATCGGTGACAAGACAAACATTTATACCATGCTACGAACCAACAAAGGATATCGAGGACTTACTCATCCTATGATCGAAGTAGAAGTGGATGGTCAAAAGAAGTTCAAGCCCAACTTCAAGTATAGATATTTCACTGAAGATATTCCTGTAAGTATTGCTGCTTTGTATCTTCTCTTCTTATCGAGAGTTCATACTTTTACTCACATAGTTGCACCTCACATGGTCATCTCGTAGATGGGTTTAGTTGTGACAAGAGGTATTGCAGAACTTGCGGGGGTAGCCACACCCCATATGGATCAGGTTATCTTGTGGTGCCAGAAGATGATAGGGAAGGAATATCTTGTTGATGGCAAACTTGTTGGAAAAGATATCCATTCGACTCGTGCTCCTCAACACTATGGTTATACCAATCTTGATACGTTTATGGCAGTCAACCACTACCTTGATGACCCTAAAACGATGGCACAATGATTTGATATTGGTATGTATGATTACCAGTGTGAGTGTGAGTGTAATAATAGGTTAAGGTAAAGTAGAAGTAGAGAATAAACGGTATAATTGAAAGTTATTAGGTCTAAATGTGAGACATAAGAAAGAACTTGCGAAGATATTTTTATGTAGTAATGTTTTGCAGTAGATTAGATAGGTGATATAAATAATATTGCAATATCATATATCAATAAGGGTATGATATATGTACTTAAATAGTAGTCTATGAAAGTACAGCGATCAATATAAATTGCAATAGCATATATCATAAGACACAACACAACACATAATCGAATAATTTTGATGGTGCACCTTATTTGCATGCGTAGTACAATAGAGTAATGCATGTCTTTGATTAATATATAATATATACTGAGTAAACTTCGTTAATAATTAGAGGCTACAGATCATATAGATCAACAATCATGGAAGAGACATATAATAGTGATAATGATGATAGTGTGGATAATAGCAACACATCGATGACTGCAACCACCAATACTACAAACACTACAACTAATGAAGCAAAGAATCTACTAATTTCAGCGTCAGATAAAGCAGGTATGTCTGGTATTGATCGTGAACGTATCAATGCAATATTACTGCGAGAAAGCGGACAGAGTGACTACATGAAGAGACAAATATCAATGGACGATGCTTCAAATAAGAGAATACAACAAATGAAAGAACGGTTAGAAGAGAAGGATAATTCATCTACAAATGATTGGAGGAAGGAGATTAAACAATCAACAGTTGATCCAATGCTCCAGAAATATCGTAGCCAAAGACGACCAATATCCACTTGTTGTGTAGTTGATATGGATTCTTTCTTCATTAGTTGCCATATCCTAGACAACCCTCATCTTGCAGAAGTTCCTGCTTGTGTTGGTGGTACGTCAATGATATCAACATCAAATTATGTTGCTAGAAAATACGGTGTTCGAGCAGCAATGCCTGGATATCTGGGTAGTAAACTGGTTAGTGAGTTGTCAAATGGACAAGAGAAGCTGGTCTTTGTGCGAAGTGACTTCTGTCTTTACAAGAAGAAATCGACAGAGGTCAAAGATATATTGCTTCAGTTTGATCCAAATCTAAGTATGGGAAGCTTGGATGAAGCTTACATGGATATAGAATCATACCTTAGTATACAATTGGATGATAAAAGTTTATCACATGGAGATATTAGCACTATACTGAATAACAAGGCATCACATACAAACCAGACACAACAACTTCATGAACGCTTTCCGATATCAGTTATTCACAAAGCTGCTCAAGATTTGTTGCATACTATACGTCAAAAAGTGAAAGATAGCACTGGGTTGACATGCTCTGCTGGTTTATGTAACAACTATCTCTTAGCAAAAATTGCTTCCGATATCAATAAACCAAATGGTCAAATCTTCCTGGGGTCAGAAGAGGATGATATCAATGCATTTATAAACACACTTCCAATACGCAAGATCTGTGGTATTGGCAGAGTGATGGAGAAGACATTACGGGGTGTTTGTGATATAGAAACCGTGCAAGATCTTTACAACAAGAGAGCAGAAGTTTACTTTCTATTCAAGCCAGCATCAGCTCAGTCGCTACTGAGAGTATCAATCGGCTACTCTGAGAGTAAACATCGCGAGTCTAATGAAGATGATGATGATACTGAGGAGGCTCTACATAGGAAAGGGATTAGTTCAGAACGCACTTTCTCGCCCACTTCAGATTGGACTGTCATGTGCACAAAGTTAGAAGGCATCACTATGTCGCTTGTTCAAGATTTGAGAAAGAAGTGTCTTCGACCAAAGACAATCACCCTAAAGATCAAGCTTGCAAACTTTGACATACTTACTAGGGCTACAACAAGAGACATTGCACTATTTGGTGCTAACAATCAGCGCCAGAGTGCTCAAGATTTAGTTGATATCGTTATCCGATTGCTAAAAGATGCAAAGCAAGAGTACGACAAGAAGAACAAGGCACCAGCTGAACCGTCAACAAAGAGATCTCCTTTCTCGGTAAGACTGCTTGGAGTACGCTGTAGCAATTTTCAGATTGGCAAGGATAATCAATCATCGATCCGAGCATTTAACCATTATCAAGTGGCAAAAAGCTCGGAAGATATAGACAAAGCCTCTGCTGATTCGTCATCAGATAAAAGATCTCCCGTTAAGAACCCATACAGCCCAAAACCAACAAATAGACAGGTTAACAAGAAGAAGGTAAACAGTAAGATGAGTCCAAAACACTCTTTAGGTGGTAACAAGCCTTCTCCTTCCAACCTAAAAGATGACAGCAATATCACATCAACTGAAAACTCTAATACTGATTTTGGTACAGAGGTTCAATGTCCTATATGCCAAAAATATTTCAAAAGTGGTAAAGTGGATATTAATGCTCACATCGATTCATGCTTGAATGCAGCAACTGTGAAACAACTCGCTAAAGAAGAAACACATGAATGGAATCTGAGAAATAAGAAGAAGAAGCGAAAATTGGGAGATTTCTTCGGCTCATAACATACACTGTTAATATTGATATTTTAAGATCTAAAGTCTTGACTTATAGATCTTTCAATCCCCTCTTTTTCCTTTCTAATTGAACTTTTGGATTCAAGTATCCCCGTTTTGAATAGTCCGTGTAGTATGACATGTATTTGGGAGGTGGACGTGCCCTTCTTGGTAGTAAGTGCAAATCATGTACCTCCAAATCTGACGTATCAATTCCAACATCTTCTTCTTCCTCTTCCCCATCTTCCCCGTATTCCTGCGCTAGCATGGTCTCGGGTTTCATTGGGAATTTGTGTGGTTTTAATAATGCCCGTAATGCCAATCGATTGTAATGTACAGTTGTTACTAATCCACCTTTACTTTCAATGGCCTCAATAGCGGATTCACTTGCCCATGGAACCTCAATTAACAACTTGTCTTTAACGTGCTCTTTACCATCACCTAATAACTTAACACCACTCTTAATCGAACTTGCGGGGAACATACCAGCATTTACGAAATCTCTCATTGTTAATACCCCATCGCTCCTCTCGGGAATGAGTCGACCCATGGTAACATAATCCTGTACCTTACCAACATTTAATGGTATTAACTTTAATTTAAACCTCGCATTCTTCATTTTACCAATCTTTGGTAAACGTTTGTAGAATTTAGTCTGCCCACCCTCAAATGTTGGATGAACGCCGCCACCTGCATAAAGAAGGATAGGGATTAGAGAAAAAGTAATAGAATATTTTAACTTTCTTACTCCGTCAAGCACGTATCCGACTAAGCCTTACCTGCTCTAGCCTTTTGTCCCTTGTGTCCTCGACCGCATGTCTTGCCTTTCGAGGAACCAATACCTCGTCCTACACGACGTTTCTTCTTCACTGCACCTGGATTATCACGAAGATTATTTAATGATAGGAAGGTGATTGGTTCTCCAAGTTTTTCTGTATCAGCTGTTGCAAGAGATGATAAAGTGCGTTGTGTAGTATTGTTTGTTTTGATGATAGATAATTGAGTCAATCCCAGATTAAGTGCTGATATTGATGAAGATTGCAACGTTGATACAGGAGTAGGCAAGGTTGAACTACTAGTACCAATTGAGCATAGTGGTCGAGTAGCAGTTGCAGTGAAATTAGTTTGTGTTGATATCAATTTTTGTGCACATCTTATGAACTTGAGGGCGGCCGCCGATGACTGAGCAGGTAGAACCATATTATAGGTATAGTATCAGTATATATATATAAAGGGGTGTGGATGTATCAAACTGCTCCTATTCATAGGCATCAATCTTAATTGTCCGCCGCTATTTTTTGATGAAATGATGCATTTCCCATCGTCCTTAGCAATAAAAAGTACCTACGAACCTACCTATCATCGTATTACTAAATACTCAAGAGGGTGTTGGTAATTGGTAACTACGGTCAGTATATTGACTGCAATACATCCATCAGAATGCCTCGCGAGATTATAACCTTACAGGTAGGCCAATGTGGTAATCAAATAGGTGGTGAATTTTGGAAACAGTTGTGTCTCGAGCATGGGATACAACCCGATGGTTTAGCAAGAAATGTACCACCAAGTTCCAATGACATAATATCAAGTTCAACTGAGCACTCCACTCAAAATACCAATGGTATTGGTAACCCATCATTGCCTAATAATACTCCGAATAATAATAATGGACAATTTATTGATGATCGCAAGGATGTCTTCTTTTATCAAAGTGATGATGAGCATTACAGTAAGTTTTTATGTTTTTTATGTATTGCAATGGTCTATGTGAGTGTCTCGAATACATATCAACTAACTATACCACCACCGCCGCAGTACCCCGAGCATTACTGGTAGATCTTGAACCACGTGTAGTAAACAAATTAACACGTCAGGGCGCATACCGCAATCTATTCAATGAAGAGAATGTTTTCATAGCCAAAGATGGTGGCGGAGCTGGTAATAATTGGGCATCAGGCTTTCGTCAAGGAGAGCAACATCACGAGAAGGTATTGGATATGATTGACAGAGAATCTGATAATTCTGATTCATTGGAGGGATTTGTTATGTGTCATTCTATTGCTGGTGGTACAGGATCAGGTATGGGAAGTTATTTATTGGAGGCATTGAATGATCATTTTCCAAAAAAGTTAGTACAGACTTATTCAGTCTTTCCAAATTGGAGTCAGAATCAAAGTGATGTTGTAGTGCAGCCGTATAATTCGGTGTTGACCTTGAAACGATTGACATTGAATGCAGATGCTGTTGTTGTATTGGATAATACAGCCTTGAATAGGATTGCAGTTGATAGGCTCAAGATTGAAAATCCAACAGTGGATCAATTGAATAGTTTGGTAGCAACAATTATGGCAGCATCAACTACGACACTGCGTTATCCGGGATATATGAATAATGATCTCATTGGATTATTAGCATCATTGATACCCACACCACGATGTCACTTCCTAATGACTGGGTATACGCCATTAACGATTGCAGATTATTATTCGGGTACCAGTACTACTGCTGATGGCGGATCAATCACACCAACATATCAAACCAATGCTCACTCTGCATCGGTACGAAAGACAACTGTTTTGGATGTGATGAGACGTTTATGCCAACCGGATAATATCATGGTCTCCGCCAATACACGAAAGCCATCATCATGTTACATTTCAATGCTCAATATTATCCAGGGAAATGATGTTGAACCAACCCAAATTCACAAGGCATTACAACGAATGCGAGAAAGACAGACGATCAAATTCATCCCCTGGGGTCCTGCATCGATACAGGTTGCATTGGCACGCAAATCACCCTTCTTGGCAAGTACGAACAAAGTTAGTGGCTTCATGTTGGCAAATCACACATCCATGGCAGAATTATTTGATAGACTGTTGAATCAGTATGATAAGATTCGTAGGAGGAATGCCTTTTTGGATAATTACCGGAGAGAGCCAATGTTTCAAGATAATTTGGATGAATTTGATTCAGCAAGGGAGACGGTACAATGTTTAGTGGATGAGTATCGAGCATGTGAGAGGAAAGATTATGTCGATTATAACTATGATACAGCAAAGGGGAGCGCTGGTGGATCAGAAGAATAATGAGAGAGCATCTTTGAAGTGTATGAGATGTGGAAGAAGATACATTTTAGTTTGATTGACAAAGGCAAGCCAGTTCATTCAAACTACTTTTCATAAACTAGCTTTCATTTTATGAGAATAGAAAGTTCATGTCCATAAGAATAGGCTACTGACTTTGTTTGCCGCTGGTCTCAGTGGTCCGTTTCCTTCATTATTAGGTATTACTTTGCAGTATCCTTATCATCCTCGTCACCATTCTGCTCCTGATTATCAACACTTTGTTTAGTGTTACTCGCATTATCATTCCCATCATTCTGAAAATAATCACAATCAACAATATATCTCAATAATTGCAAAGTTAAAGAACGTTCTCTTTCTTTATCTCGAGCCAATAATTGATGTAGTAAACTTGTATTGTTAATAACCTTCCCACCACTAGTATATCTACTACCATGACTTGGTGTGGCAAGTCCTAATATCTTTAATTCCTGTTCATATTGATTCCTTGCTTTATCTCTTTCACTTTGAGATTGTCGTTTGTTGTTGTTCTGTGTACTATTATTTATTGGTTTGTCTGAGTGCAAAAACCTGCAGGATGAACCGTGCCTGCATTTTCCTCGTTGGTAGTATGTGCATAGTCGTTTAGGAGGAGATTTGTTGCCTGTTTCTGCGGTTGTAGAATCTTTAACTTTGCCTTCTTCTTGTGTTGTTGTTGTAGCTGCTTTGCCAGCGGACGAGTTATTTGATTCATCTTCTTCGTCAGAAGATGATGAGGAACCATATCCTGCTAATAATGATGACAAACCTACAGCTTCACTCTTAGATTCAGCTACCTCACTTTTTACTGCACTGTTATCAATACATGGCCTTTTGCCATTCTCGTCATCATCTTCTTTTTCATCATCTAGTCTACTTCTTTTCATTCCAGCTGATACTGATGATGAAGAAGATGTATTATACTTTTTATGTGAACCATCTCTTCTAGGAAATCGTTTCTTACGCTCTTCTATCCATTTCTTTATATCATCGGGATGATTACCTACGCATATCTTAAACCGTTGTGTTGGCATGCCTGGCCCTGCGATTGTAATTGTCTTGAGTCCTCTACCTGAATACTTCTTTGCCATTTTTTGATTGACTTTCTTCTTTGACTTATTGCTTTCGGGTTTATTGTTATTATTGTTGGAAGTAGTAGAAGATAGAGTTTGTCGTAGAGAAGCTGCTACATTTGCATTAGTATTGTGTGTATTGTGATAGTGAGTATTTTGTACTGGCGGAGGATGAGCATTATAATTTGCATACTGTTGTTGATGTGCATATTGTTGATTGTATTGTTGATTGTATTGCTGTTGCTGAGGTATTTGTTGATAATAAACAGGCTGTTGCTGTTGAACATTTGACTTCCCATTAGATTGATACTGCTGATACTGATTGTACGCTTGTAGATTACCAGGCTGATTATATACCATCTGTTGTTGAGGAGACATCACATTAAAATTTTGAACATAAGAAGTTTGTTGTTGATATTGTGCATTATTTGTCTGTGAATAATATGGCTGCTGACCGCCACTAACACCACCATTATTAGCTTGAAGATATGGTAACATACAATTATTATTATTATTATCTGGCACACCGTAATTGGACATGTTGCTAGATTATAGAAGATCTCATATCAATCAAAGGCCAAGTCCACTTCTAAATTTTTTTTATTGGGCCGGTATCCTTCATACTCTCTTAATCAGCAATTATTGTCTCATGCTCTTCCTCCTTACTCCTCTATTATCAATATTATAGTTCATCTTCGTCGCAATATGCTGTGGTTGTCCTCTATTATTATTTGTTCATTAGTATTTGGTGGGAGAGGGAGATTCATTGATGCATTTATTATCTCGCCAAAACAACAGATACAAAATGTACAGTCAGCAGCATCAAAGAATGGTGATAATGATAGTGAAGATATACCAACACAAACCTCATATGGTGATGGTATTAGTATGATAAGCGATTGCAAACCTACTCGACGTCAAATACTTGGAACTGCGTTGGTAGGAGCAACAACATCACTGATTGTCAAACCGAAATCTGCACATGCTACTGCCACCATTGCAACTAAAAAGGAGATGATATCGAAGACTCTATGTGATCCATCAGTATCGACTTGGATAAAGAAATATGACTCTGGTGGTATGCCACGAACTGTACATATCTTGGGCACTGCCCATATCTCATCTGCAAGCGCTGATCTAGCAGGACAAATTGTTAGAGATATCAAACCGGATGTTGTATTTGTTGAACTGGATGCTAAAAGAGTAGCCAGGGCAATACCAGGCAGCAATAGTGTGAATAGTTCTGGTGCAATTACATCAAGTAAAGTATCAGATAGTGTGTCATCAACGTCAAATGAAAGGATTACATCCACACCTACACCTACAGATAAAGCCAATGCTCCAGTAACTAATCCATTTATCAATTCGGGTAGTAAAGTGGTCGGAAATAGTGTCAAAAACATGTACTCAAAGATGGAGTCAGATGGGTTCAAAGCCGGCGATGAGTTTGCTCAGGCCGTTACAGAAGGTTTGGCAAGCGGCTCGACTATTGTTCTTGGTGATCGTGATGTTGAGATTACTTTACAACGATTGACTAGAGCATTAACAAAGACTGATATTAGAAAGCTACTCTCTGCTGATTCAGAAGTTGAAAAGGCAATGGCAGGGCTACTACCAGAGTCAATGGAGAACAAGTTGAAGCAGACAAGTGAGGGTGGTGGTGATATAACTACAATAAGTAAAGATGAAATGTCCAGCTTTGTCGAAACGATGAAGGCTAAAGACAATGTAAAGGCAATCATGAACGCTTTACGGCAAACGGCACCTGGAAAGTCCGCGTTAGTATTGTTTTATCAAGTGAATTCAAGTGATCATATGAAGTATCGGTGATATTATTACTTCATTTGAACCGTATTTGCCTTCATTTGACAAAATAATATGCACTTACTAACAGAAGTTACTGCCCCTCTCTTCATCTCATAAACCGTTAACGCGCATCTTACAGAAATCTACACTGCCATGGTCGGAGAACGAGATTTATACATGGCCAAAGGCCTTGATGAGCTCGGATCGACTTTGAATGGCAAGGTTGTCGATAATACGGTAGCTGTCGTTGGCATGAAAGTCCGCGTTTGTATTGTTTTTTATCATGCACAAATGTGTCTACTTCATTTGTCCCTCAATTGCATTCATTTGCTTGCCCTTGCAACCCACATGTACTAACATATGCTATGTTTACCTCTCCTCGTCTACATAAACTGTGCAACGCGCATCTTCCAGGGCTCATGTGGACGGAATAGAAACTTATCTTTCAAGTCAAGGATGGAACGAGGTTAAATATCCATGCGCTGTAAGATAAAGTTAGAGCTATTTGATATAATAATAAACAGATTCAGAATCTGTCATTAGTACTTTACTCATGTGATTACAGTCGGTGCATCTCTCCCAGTCAACTTTTCCATCTGTACTAGATTGAGAGCTTCTTCTGCGAGATCCATCAATGCCAGTGGTGCTGATTTGTCATGTTTAGTTGGGTCCTTCTCGAACTGTTCAAGATACATTCTTATCGTCGCTCCAGAGCTGCCTGTTCCACTTAATCTGAACACAGCTCTGGCAGGATCGCCAGATGAAAGTTCAAAGTTGAGAATAAGTCCTTGATTGGATGTTTGAGAACCATCAACAGGATCAGTATAGCCGAATTCAACCGCATTTACCAATTTGACCCCTGAATCACTAACAGCAATTGATGAAGTATCCCCATTAACGAAGCTCTCTCTTATGGTATCCATAACTTTGTTTGCGTCATCTGAATCGACACCTTCATAATCATAGCGGCAATAGTAATGACGACCATATTTAGCCCAGTGCTTTGTTACGATATCAGCAACTCCTACCAAAGCCTCTCCATCTCCTATTTCTTCATTTGCTTTGCTCAATATTGACATCCATGCCAACACAGCCCACAGACCGTCCTTTTCTCTTACATGATCTGACCCTGTACCAAAAGATTCCTCTCCACATAAAAAGGGCCCATAATCTTTACCATCAAAGCTCTCTTTTGAGCTCATTAAGTTTCCAAAGAACTTCCATCCGGTAGGAGTGACAAAGCAAGGAATATCACGAGCCTCGGCCACTACATCCAACGCTGCACTGGACGGCATGGAGCGAGCAACTCCATTAAGACCTCCAACTCTTGCGAATTGTGGTATAGATTCCCAATTGTCTGCAATAAGTGCCATACTATCTGATGGAGTAACAAAGAAACCAGCTCCAGCTATCAAGTTTCTATCACCATCTCCGTCATTGGCAGCTCCGAGAGCTGGAAGTGTCGATGTATCAAGTGATGTATCTGCACTACCATCGGATAATAAGCCCATCTTCTTTACTAGCTCAGAAGCATATGTAAGATTTGGATCCGGATGACAGCCGCCAAAATCTGAAAGTGGATTGCATCTCATTAAAGATGACTCTGGCAATCCAAGCTCATCAACTAATACACGCTTAGCAAAGGGTCCTCCTGCACCATGCATTCCATCGAATAACATGGAAAAGCCCTCCTTTGCTCCAAACTTTCGTAATTGATCAAAGGCAAAGCATGATTTGAGCGTATTCAAATAGATTTCGAATGGGTCAATGATTGTAACAGTAGATGTAGAAGTAAGTTGATACTGTGTTCCAATTGATGCTGAAAGGTCGATATCAGGAGAGTTTAGGCTTTTGTAGGACGATATTTCCAAAGTCTTATCATATAATGCATCAGTGAACTCTTCTCCTGCTGGCTGTCCTAACCCTTCATTATACTTGATACCAAAATCCTCTCCTGGTCCTCCAGGATTATGACTTGCTGTCAACACTATACCTCCTTGTGCTATACCTTCTCCATCTTCTCCTCCACCATCTGCTTTACGACGACGAATGACAGCTGATACTGCGGGAGTAGACATTATTCTGTAGGATACATATGAATATAAGTGAGTGAGTGAGCTGAGCTATGCATATGCAAGCAAAAGATATACTTACCCATTTTGAGGAATCCATATGTTACTTATCCCATTAGCAGCCAGTACACGAGCAATCGTCTGGATGGCTTCATTGTTATAGTATCGTCCGTCCCCAGCTACAACAATTCTATATTTCATACATTTATATTGTTGAGGAAGGGAAAGTGAATATAAGACATATGTTAATAAGTATATTGAAGTGAGCAAAAAAAAATATAACTACTTACGTATCAAGCATCTCCCCTCCATTAGCATCAACAGCAGTATCAACCAAGCTCTGTATGAAATTCTCGACATAATGTTCTCCCATCCAGACTTCCACCTTGATTGATTTGATTTGATCGATTTGATTGATTAGAGATTCTATAGATGCATATTCCTTGCTATTTCTACTCACATAATATATTACTTACCTTCTTCCTCAAACCAGATGTTCCAGGCTTCATACCTTCGATTGGTGTAGTAGAGATAGTCACAACTTCATTTGCAGTTTCAGTACTACTCATGGCCATTGATGAGGAAGATATTGTACTGTCACCACCTCGTGAGTGGAAGATGGTGTCATGAACATTATCTGTTGCAATTCGACTTGAGGAAGACAAACCAAATGATGGTTTGGCAAATGCCTCTGAAGGATGAGCTGTAGTGGCCAACAATGCCACTGATAGGATTGCAGTAGCTGTTGAGAACCTCATCTTTTAACCTACAACAATAGATAGAGAGTTGTTATAGTTATATTATGTGACGTGACGTTGTCATGTTGAGAGGGGGAAAATAAGGATACCCCAAAAGGATACCCCAAATACACTGGATGAACAGCTGTATGGGTTGTAGGAAGGCACGGGTTGAGTAACCACTGTTTGTATTGGGTTGCTGTTGCTCTAGTTAATGTTAGGATGTATATTGTATCAAATGATGATTGATGATAATTGCATATCCTATATCCTTTAATTACCATCTCAATTTATTGACACGCCCCAATTTTCTAATATACAGTTTCAATCTATCCTTGCTCTTATTAGGCCATAGTGGGAGTTGCATTTGTCAACTCGGTTTCTCCTTCCTCATCATCTACTTCACGCTCCATTTTCATTTGTAAATATACAACTCTGCCCAGCCACAGTACTGTTCGAACGACCTCATACACACTAAAGGTGCCCCACATTGTGCCGATTCCAACTTCAATACCATTCAATGCCCGGCGTTTCAATCGAAGCATGAAAGCTGGTACCAAAAAGAAAAACGAGGCATACATATTTCGTAGGAACTTCAAGTCGTTTTGCCCTAACAGTGTCCCCTCTCCAATGCACATGAGTCCATCGAATCCAAGGAACACGGCAATACCGGGTATGGCATGCTTGACACGTGATAACACCTCAGGGTCCGTCGTAAAGCCTTTACTCAGTACCGGTATTCCCAATGCAACCAAAGCTACAATGACTGCACCAAATAACGCTCCAACCTTGGCAAAGTTGATGCTCGTATTTCGTAAGGCATCAACTCGTGCTCTGGACTTTTTACGTGCAAAAATGCCTGGTACAAACGATTGAGCAACCTGATTCAAAGCGTCCACTACTGGTGCCAAACAACAAAATATTGAAATAGCAATCTGATGTGCCGCCATATCACATGTTCCCAGCGCCGACGATGCAACATGACTCATAGTAACGAATCCGCTAACACGTCCAATCGAGGTAGTGGTGACGGGGATGACAAAGGGTAAGAAGTTCTTGATTGTAGACTTCGATTTGGTCAATCGAAGTGGGTTTAGGATGGAGGCAACATTGTGAGTTTGGGACAAGAATCCTTTTGCCAGTGCATCGTTATTATCCATCACTTCAGACTTCTTCTTCTCGGGGGTAGTAGCCATTGATGAGAACAACTTTTTACGAAAGGTAATCCCGCGTTGTACTGCATTGCCAAATGTCACCTTTACACTCTTCCCAGCCTCCTTGGTTGTTGTTTTAATGAAGTTCATGGGATCAATGTTACTCTCTCCTGCATTAGTTTCATCAGCACGTTTGTTATTCTTGACAGTTAGCCACCGTAAAAACATGAGTAGAGCACCATACTGAGATAAGACTGTTGCCCAAGCGGCGCCCGCAGCTCCGCCCAGCCAAGGATGAGCATTTCGAACCAATAATATATCTCCCAATAAATTTATACCGGCTGCGGC
>Ga0214478_100755_pt1 | contig 18067 bp, 10 predicted proteins | sample M1_20Mar14CPVII9_2_FD_178001 | JGI IMG/M metagenome (GOLD analysis project Ga0214478, IMG submission 178001) | Marine eukaryotic communities from Monterey Bay, California, United States - M1_20Mar14CPVII9sort6BwellD7 | ecosystem: Environmental > Aquatic > Marine > Unclassified | place: USA...
TCTAGTAAACTCTAAACAATCTTTCCCGTTTCAGAAGTAGATATGCTCATACTAGAATCATGTCTGTGACTTGGCTCAGCAACTGCAGGCTCTGTCAATACTGGTTGCCTATATACATCAGCACTGAACGTTTGGGCAATATTTGCATTAGTATCCAGTTCTACGGCCTTTTCAACACTTATGCACATGCCTGGAAGATAAGTGTTAACCAATTTATGGAGACGGAAGAGAGATGATTATAACATATGTTAGTGCACACTGCTTGCAAAGACAATCAAATGAGGCAGATGAAGGTCAAATGAGTAGTAGATCACCTAGACTTCGTATTGACCGCACGAATACACAAAACAAAGAAGTACAAACGCGGACTTTCCTGGATATACATATAGTTTCTTGAAGACATCCATCATCTTAATTGTAATGATGGGTAAAGGGAACATAACTAAAGCCTAAAGATAGGTGGGTGTTTGATGAGAGAGGTCACTTGTCAGTACAGTGCTTGAATGGTCAAACAAAAAAGGTGCATCAAATATAAAAGCTTACCTGGTAGAATCCTTCTCTCATGATGCTATAACCAATCAATGTCAACTGACCACATACCAAGCCAATCAATGTACGATGACATGCCATGGGAAACATTGTACCACCACTCTCATATGTAGGATTGAAGACTAGGAGGATTTGGTTCTTGTAAATCAACCAAGAACAAAGGAAGAAGGCTGCCCCAACAGGTAAAATAATGGGAGAAATGCAAGCGTAGACAAAGCAAATGGTAATGACAAGCAGTAGATTTGGATACTCCCATCCATACCACAACTGGCTATACTTTTGAGGATAGTACGCATCATTAATCTCTTTCTGTGTCAGGTACTTCTCATGAAAGAATAGCTTGATGAAGACCATTCTACACAGTGGACCTATCCGAAGCAATATCATAGGCAGCCCAGCTAATATCTTCGTCATGATGAATGTGATAAAGTAACCTACAACATTTGGTAGACTCTTGCCCAATATTGCTAGAATGTTACTTGGATGCTCTACAATCTCACCAAGAGAGTCAAGGATTGAACCAGCAGTAACGGTGATGAAGATATTGGCAAGCTGAAATAAAGAAATAGTAGTCATAGAGTGAGGCTCAAGTCAGGCAAGATATACATACAGAACATCAAAACAAAAGATACTCACCTGATAATAGAAATAGCGTCCAATGATTGATATCTGAACATCAGAATTTGTCTTTCTGTCCTCGTAATGAAGTGCTACCATGTAAAAGATGAATGGTAGAATACAAATGATTGTAAGCAGCAGCACGACAGGCAAGTAGCCATTCACAAATGGCGATACTTCGCCAGAAGCAGCCCATGACATGCCTGGCACCGTTGAAAGTTGGTCAGCAGTCGCTAAAGCCTGAATGGAAGCGACAGGGATAGACCAGAGTATAGCCCCTAATCCTAGCAGTACATTTGCCGTCCACTCACGTCCCTTTGACCAACCTAGGTTGACGTGGGCGTTCTCCCAAATGATATCCCGTGGCTCGGGTGCCATCTTCACAACTAGTACATCAGGCTGATGAAATAGTGGCGTCTTGACTGCACAAGCCAGAGTCGATAAGTCATTAAAAGTAATAAAGCCAGTAGAAGACATTGTCACACCCACAACACTATCAACAACCTCATCTATATTCTGCTGCACATAGTTGATAGCCCCAGAGATAAAGTCAATACCCATACGATCAAGTATGGTGAGTAGCAGTGGTTTTCTCCTAGTTGACGAGGAGCTAAAACCTGTAATCAAGCCATCTTCATCTTGATTTGGTCGTAGTGTTGACTCGGCGACCGTCGATACTCGATCAATAGCGTGTGAAATCCACTGTGAGGCTCTAGCAGTGTCATTACCTTTTTGTGCTAGCTCAATCTTGTCATGTTGTATCCGAGCCACCCTTTCATTCATTACAGAGAGTTCTCGACTGTAATAGTTGATTGAATCTACCTTCTCACCGCGTGCAGGTAAACGATCGGAGGTCACGGAGTTATCGTCAACTGTGTTCTTCCTGTATTATATTTGGGATATATGTAAGGAACCGATGAGTTAGTATATCTAAGGCACATAGAGATACCAAAACGAACAAGACTTACCCTCCAAACGATGCAAAGATTGGACTAGTTTCAATACCACAAAACCTCAATCTCTTCCTACCAACAACATGTCGAGGTCTTCTACCACGAACATCTAAACTGACCATGCTCTTTTCCAACCTCCTCAGTACTCTTTTACGCTTTTGACTTTCCTTCTCCAAGTCTGGCAAGTTAAGTACTACAGCTGTACTGTATACTTTCCGTGGAAATAATCGATTGAAGTAATCATATAGTGCTCGATCACTTCGTAACTCATGCGGTATACGCTCAACCATCAATGAATACATATGCTGTTGACTAGTCACCATACCATCCCCGCGTGCCAAGAAATCAACACGACATTCCAAGTAATGTTTATATTCCTCACTCATTAGGAATATAACATACAGAGTTTGTAACCATTGAAAGATGGTTGGTATCCATAACCTTGACGAGCCCTGAAAGATGCGCGTTATCACGATGTTAATGATGAAAGAGAGATGATAGTAACTTCTGTTAGTGCATATGGTCGTAATGGGCAATCAAACAAAGGCAAACTAAGGTCAAATAAAACAGCGACTTTCCTGTGTAATGTTTGCCATACTTAGAAAGTACCAACCATTCGCACCTCCATCAGCTGTGGCATATACCGGCCAAAGGATAATTAATCCCCATAATGCGCTAGTAAATGTTATACGAAAGCATAATCTAACATATCGTAGAAACATGTACGAATCTAATCCACCCGAACTCCGAACTGTCGACCAGGATGCTCGACATACACCCGGTATCCAAGATAATGGCCGTGACGTATTAATGATATGATTAACACGATTGGATATTATTGACTTGGCAACATTAAATGAAGTCAAGCCCGATGGTGAACTTGTTGAACTTCGTTCGGAATCACTCTCTTCTCCTTTTGCTACTTTGTCACTGTTCCGTTTCGATGATGGTTCTGCTGTGCTTCTACCAATAACAGTAGTCCGGGGTGAATAAACACTGGGGAACCATTTTCGAAATAATTCATAACAACCAATTAATACTATAAACACTACTATATTCACATAGAATGCAGTCAAAAATGCGGATGTGTTTACATCATGTGATGCTTGTGATGATAATGTACTGGAGTCGGTAGCGAATGGATCATAAGATTGCTGGGTATAATATTGATTATCGGCTGTTTCAGTCTGCTGTTGACCAATACCGAACATACTTTGTACATTCTTTTCGAATTGTTCCTGCGCAATTGCAGCACTTTCTTGGCTCTTCATACTCTCGTTTAATTCTCGTTGATATATATCAAGAGGTTCTTGATCTCTTTGTAAATGTCGGGGTATTATTAGAGCTTGTGGCTGATACTGTATATCTATTGTTGTTGGTTGATAAGCGACGGCTTCTTCAACGGGCTGATCAATTATTATATTATCAATATCCTGATTATTCTGTTGTTGTTCAACAACATTAGTAGCCATATCTTGTTGATTTTGTTGTATAATATTACTCCTAGGATTTTCTATAGTGTATAGCTTTCGATGACGATGCTGCGGTCGCTCATCTTCCATCATGATAGTATCATCTACTCTATGTAATAGTCGTTTATGCTGTTCATGAGTATATCCATCTATTGGATGGTTGATATCAGAAGTTGAGTGTTGATCATTCATATCGATATTGTTATTTTGATGCAAATTTTGCTTTGAGTTGTTTTCGTCAAGTTTTTGCTGCAATGAATTCATATCGACTGCTCGACTGAATTGCCGACGACTTCACCTATTATATTACTGTTGTCGGAGCGTTATCTCTTCATATAATAAGCCTGTATCAGTACTAATCCGCCGCATATAAACATCCTCTCATAATACGAAAATAATATGACTTTAATGACCGGAGGAGCTGCGGGTTTGGGGCAACCCTATCACGGGGTCGTACCAGTACCCTGCCCTTGAGATAAGGATACCGTCACCATTTTAGTAATTTCCGCGATAGCTTTCGATAGTTCTTTCTTTCAAGCGTTACTACATTTAGAATTACCACCGAGCTCTCGCGCCATCGTTACTAGTTACATTACAGTATACTATCATCTAACTAGTGATCCAATCCAAGCCAATAGAGTTGCTGTAGACTTGACAACGCAATTATGCAATTGCAATAAACAATCAAACATCAATACATAATAGTAGTAATAATCAACAAAATGAGTACAATCAATCAACAACCATTAGAGCTGATGGATAATCCACCAACATTATCAAAATCATCATCAACATTATCAATTAAAACACAACTATCATTAGATGCTAAGGCTACTGCAGTTGTTGGCAATGATCAGTCTAATATGCCAATTGTAGAGGAGGCAAGACAAGATACCACAGTAGCAGAGGAGTCAAGGGGAGAGCCTCTATCCGAAAGGGTAGTAGATTGTGCCGCTGCCTCATCACCTCGTGAAGAAGATGCTAGCATCTCTACAGTTGATCGATATGATACTACCACCCAGCCTCCTGTTCCTCACCCAAAACCAACCACATCGTCAACAAAAGAGGAGGATAATACCGGGGCAACAACAAGCGATAGTCTAGCGCACACTGAAACTAACAATCCAGCCTCCATCCTAATCAATACTACTACCAGTGCTGAAAGTTGTGGTAGTATCAAAACAGAAGAAGAGATTAAAACTGTAGGATCGTCAGCTAGTAACAAATCTAAAAAGTCATTAAAATCATTAGATAGTACTACGACGAGTAGTATATCAATCAAGACAGAAGAGGCAGCTGAAGAAGAGGAGGAGAGTGTGGCAACAACAACAACTAATATGCCCTCGAAGGAAGTTATGGATGGTATTGTGGAGGGTATGGTGGAAATTTTAGCTGTTACTATGCTGACTAATAGTAAGAGTAAGGAGGAGGAGAAAGGTGAAGTACTACCAGCTGCAGATATTAAGGATACACCTTCTGCTACCAACGATGAGGAGATGGAAGAGTCATCAATCCCATGGGGTGACGATACATCTGCTGCTGTTAAAAAGGTAGAGGAGGAGGAGACTAACGAAGCAGCAGTAGAGAGTGATAAGAATGGAGTTGTTGCTGGTATTATGAGTATGTTAACACCAAGTAAGAAGAAGGAAGAGGAGGCAACACATGCTGCCGAAGAGAGTATTGATGAAACTACCCCACCATCCACGGTAGAAGAAGGAACAATCAAGAAGGATATATTCACAGAAAACAATATTGATTTACTAAATGCATCTGTTGAAATCGGCAGTAGTGGTGAGATACTCAATGAGGATAACCAAACTGATACAACAGGTGAACAACAGCTACAATCATTATTCAATCAAATTAACTTTTCAAAGAAGAAACAATTAAAGTTAGTTGAACAATATGTAGGACGGGAAGAGATATTGATTAGTCATTTGACTAAATATTTGACTAATAAGAACAAGACGTCTCAAGAAGAAGAAGACGATGGCGAGGCAGTAAATAAAGAGGGTGAGGTGAAGGATGAGGAGGAAGAAAGTAGTGAATATCAAGAGTTGGAAAAGACATTGACACAAGATGAAGCCGAGTATGTGGCTACCGCGTCAGCTGTATTGTCTACTGTGGTTGGTGCATCACCACCTACTAAGAAAATCAAGTCTACAACTCTCAAGACGCACGGCAAGAAGAAGAAGAGTACAAGATTCTCTCTCCGTACCGCCGTTAGTAAAACCAAGCGCAAGTTGGTTGGCAAGATCAAGAAGAAGATGAAGAAGAAGTCTTCATCCAAGGGAACTAAATCATCCATTAATGTTGTTCCAGTATCACCAACATCAGCAGTTAATGCTTATGATACACTCTATGGCCGTCAAGGGAAAGGTAAACCAACATCAGTCGCTGAAGAATCAAGGTCGGGTTCTCCAGGTGTTGACCTTGAAATTATCAATGGTGATATTATTGAAGTTGGCGAGGAAGGAGGAGAAGAAGAAGAAGTTATTATTAACGAGACACCTGATACTACCCCAAGTGAAACTCCCGATGTAGTAGCTGAAGATACTACACTTAACTCTGTGGAGGAGAGTACACCTGAAGTAAAAGAAGAAGATATCACTACTGTTGCAACAGAGTCTATTGCTACTCAAAGTGTAGGCAACAATAGTAAGGGAAGTGCAACCTCAGGAACAACCAGTGTTGCTCAAACTATGGCTAGTATGTTTGGTCTTAGCCCTACCAAGGCTGCTGTTACTACCGAGCACGAGGTTAAATCTGTATCATCCGAGAAGAGTAAGGATAAACCAATTGAGGAGAAGTCTGATGGCCCTGAAGTTGCTGCTCCTTCGTTTGTGGCCTCGATGTTTGGACTCAGATCTTTATCGCCCAAGCCTGAAGAAAAGGTTGTAGATGAGAAACCAATCGAGGACAAATCAATTGAAGAGAAACCAATTGAGGAGGAAAAGAAGGAGGATACTGTTCCTTCATTAGGTGAAGAAGTCACAAAAAGTATCGAGACGGATGGTCCTCCAGCTAAGGAAACAGTTGCTATTCCTGCTACCATTCCCCTTCCCAAGTCTGATAGTTTCAGCCTTACCAAAACGGATGAGGCAACTGCTGATAACAGTGCTGCCGATCCTGATATGAAGGAGTCTGAAAAGGTGAATAAAACTGAATTACAAGTGCCTTCGACGATGGTATCCGCAGAGGAGGATGTTAAGTTGGACAAGTCTGAATCGATGAGTCTTCAAGAAGTAGTAGAAGGCACTGTAACAGGTGTAGATGAAGAGCCCGAGACACGAAAGCTACCAAAGGAAGATATATTCCCAGGACCACCAAGCTTATTCTTCAAAGAGCAAGGTATTGAATTACATGCCAACTTTAAGGAAGGATCTGATACCCGTGTCAAGTCTGCCAAGCCTCGTGAAACTACTCCAGAGGAAGGTTGGACTGAGCTTCTTGATGATGAAGTTAAGCAATCAGCTTCTTTTGCTACCATCAAATTAACACAATCATCAAAGTCGAAGAAACAGAAGAAGAAGAAGGACAAGAAGAATAGAACCAAGTCTCCTATTATCGAGGAGGCAGCAGAGGATACAGAGTTGGATACCTCTCCTATTGAACGGAAGGAAGTTGTCGAGAATGCTACTCCCTTGACAAGTGAAGAGTCCCCACAACCACCTGCACGCAAGCAGAGAGTTAAGACAAAGTCAATGAAGAAGCTCCGTATGGGATTAATGAAATCATCTGATCGCACTTCCCCTACTCCTCCTACTACTGCCGGTGAGGATACTGGAGCTGCAAAGAAGGATGATGACAAAGCAGAGTTGGAGCATGCAGTGCGAGAATACAAAGAGCTACAGGCAGTGTCAGTCGATAAACGTGAGTTGTTTCTGTGAAAGTATAGTGTCTGCATTATCTATTTATACTCACTTTGATATCTTTCATAATACAACACAGGCAAACTTTTTGCAGAACAAGCTTCCAAGAATGAAGCAAGTGAAGAGAAACTTGCTAAAGAAGAAAAGGCATTGAAGAAAGCTAAGCGTAAGGAGAAGGACTTCCCCTCGAAGAAGAACAAAGCGAAGCGTAGAGAGCTACAACAGAGGATTTCCGACTTGGAGTCTGATTTGGAACTTGCTACCACTGAACTGGCTGAGATGGAACAAGAGGCTGATCGTGCCGAGTCAGATGCTTTGGATGCGAAGAAAGAAGCACATCGTTTGAAGGATAAGCGTAAAATGGCACAAGCAGAGGGTAGGGCGAGCCCCATGAAACTGAACACAGGCAGAATTAGCCCCATGAAGCTAACTATGAGTAAAGCAAAGAAAAGGGGTACCCAAAAGTCACCCGTCAAGGAACTGCTAATGTCTCCTCGATCAACATCGCCTCAAGAGACTTTTGAGGAGTTTAAGAAGACAGTCGTTGATAATGCAGCCTCATTCGATGGTAGTGAGAATCTGAATTTAAATTCCTATGATGATGATGAAAGTACAAACAAGGCCTCATATGACGGTACTGGAAGTCTTCTGTCAGGTCGCGAGAGTTATGTTTCAGACTATACCCGTGAAAGTACAGTCATTACTAGTGATCGTGTGGTGGATGACGAACCAAGTGGCACTTGTAATGCCGAAGACGTGTTGGATGATTTAGTCCTAGGAATCTCTGGCGCTTGCTGTATTCCTGTGGTAATGGCTGATGCTATGCTTTGCAATGAATATACAACCGCAGAAGAGGAGGCTGAGAAGAAACGAGAGGCTCGTAAACTTTTGAAGAAGAAGAAGAAAATGAAACAGAGACGCCGAAAGTAGAAAACATGTGTGTAAAGAGATGTGAGTGAGAGATTGTAAAGTGTACAGGACGTGCTAATAGATGAGCATGTGTGAATAGAAGTATGTATAGGTACAATAATAAGATTAGATGTTGATAGATTAGATGTTGAACAACTGATATGTTTATAATAGTAGGTGTAAAATGTCTATGTTAAAGCCGACTCATCTAATAATAAGGATGGAGACCTACTTATATTGAAAGCAGAGGAGGTATCCTGAGAGAATATGTATGAATATAGATGTGATAACTGGCAAGAGTATCGGATTCATGAGAGTACGAATGCGAATTGACTGAATGAAAGGAGAGAGGGATTAGGCCGGCACGAGAAGGCTACCTATGAAGTAGATTTAGATTTTGGGCAAGAGGGGGCGGTATCCTTTAAGCGAGCCTTTTTCTTATGCCTTTCGTCGGTTGAAATTGACATGATGCCGCCTCTTCAAGCTACTCTTACCTACTCACCAATCAACTTTACAATGCGGACCCAACGCCACGAGCACATACATAATATATGTGCTAATAATACTCTTATATGCTAAATACCTTATTGCAATTGATAATATCAATACATTGCAATTGCAATCATGACAACACTTGACAATCTAATGATGGCGACCAATACCATACCAGCACAACACTCAATCCAGGGCATGTTATCCTCCATGACGGACGAGGATTCATTCATCCCCACCACCATCTCTTCGAGCAACAAACAACGTAAGGCTGATGCAACCAAGATATTAGCACTCCGTATGTTACAGGGATACAAGCCAACTAATCATAAATGTACCGATTGTAACATACCATTAATGCAAAGTAGTAATAGTGGTATTGTCCAGTGTGTAGTTTGTGTTGAGCAGTTACAGTCCACTACTATAACACCAGCTGGGAGCATGAGTGATGATGACGACGAAAGTGAGATTCGGGGCTCAATGTTAGATGATGATAGGGATGATAACAATCACCAACATCACTCAACCAAGAAACAGAATAAGAAAAGTGTAGTATCAATAACACAAGAGGGTGATATAGAATTACGACAACTAGGTACACATGAAAGTCTTGAAGCTAAATTAGATATTACATGGTGTACTAAAGATGGATTACAGAATGAGATTGTTGTCGGGGAAAGTAAAAGTTCAGAGAGGAGTTATAATAGTGATGATGTGGATAGTACTTCATCTTCTGTTGAACAGTTGGATGATAGTAATGATACAAGAGATAGTAATGTAGTACCAACATTACCTGCATTTAATAGTATTAATTATCCACATTTGATAAAAGAGATGGAAACTCGTCGTATTAGTGCTTTGGAACAACAACAGAAACAACAACAAACTAAGAAGAAGACTAAGGGAATTAAGGGTATAAAGTTGTTGGAAGCTATTGATGAAATGAGTGCTGCCTCAAGTGCTAAGAAGAAACTACATCAGCAATTGTTATTGCAGCAACAACTTGATCGACATGAACAATTACAAGAGGAGAGTCAAGACAAGGAGTGTGCTACACAGGCCGAAGACAGCTCGTCACCCATAGACACAGCAAGTCCAAACAACAACACAACTCCGACAAAGTTTGATTCTACAAAGATTATCGAAGATACAAATAACATTTTGAATGATTTAGTATCAACAGAGGGAAGTGGAGATGGAGGAACAAGTGTAGCAGACGCCGTGAGCACCTCGCCATCTATCATGAGTGATGGATATGGTTATTCGAAAAAGAGTATGAAGAAGTTGACATACCAAAGTGCCAAGAAAGATGCAGAGGAGTCTGCCACCAAGTATTCATCGTCACCACTCACTGGTTCACAGCGTAAGCGTATGACTATTAATAACATATCAAGTGAACCACAGCAACGTGAGGATAGACGAAAGGTTGGTGGTTCAGGAGTTGATACACATGATGTGTCATATACTACACCTGAAGCATCTCCGGCATCATCTCCCAAAGCAAGTCAACATATTGAGAAGGATGATTTCTTCAGTGAGATACGTCGCAAGGCATTATTATCAAAGGTTTCTACCGCAAAGAACAAGTTGGATACCGAACTTTGTATCATCCAGGAGGATGGCATTGAAGGAGCTGAGGATACTTCAGTCAAACAGCAGCCCACTTGGGATAATGTTAGTGCTTTAGAATCTCCATCATCATTCATCTTGCCAAAATTGAATGGAGGTATCAAAAGACCTGTCTTTGGTATTGCAAAAGTAGAAGAAGAAGTCAACAACACTGTGCCACAAAGTCTTGTAAAGTCAACAAAACTAGTTGGTTTAGAAACATCTGATGAGTTACATCAACGTTTGAGAGCGGCCAACATTCGGCAACATAAATCACAACAGCTACATGATGAGATGTCACCTGCTGCAACTATTACAAGGAAGAAGACGTTATGGACACAACCTGTAGTACCCGATGACGAGAAGCGTGAGTTGGCATTACAAAGTATCCGTAAAGAGGGAGTAATTCTACCATTTGATGAGTCAACAAAGTTGTCTCAGAAGATTCTACACAACATGTCCAATACTACTCCCAAGATGAACAACTTGAAGACAAGCACTGAAGTGGTTACTGTTGAAGAATGCTCATCTGACGAGGAAGTGGGCTCTAAAAAGATTACTCAAGCTCCATCGGAATCATCATCATTTGCTTCACTTTCGTCTTCTGTTCAGTTACAAACGAAACGTATTGCACAATTAGAGGCTGATGCACAACGGAAGCACCAAGAGGCTGAGTTGGCAGCAACAACAGCACGAGAGGCATTGGCAGGTATGTTGAAGAAACGCAATGTTCGACACGATAAGGATAAGAAGGGAGGGGAAGAGACAACCGACTACTCGGTTGCATCCGCTTCACAGTACAGTTATCGTTATCCTACTGCTGATTCCTTAATTGCTAAGAATACTGCTGGCTCAAAGACCAAGATAAATCTCCAACCAGATGCCAACACAAAGGATAAGATGGAAGACGATAACTTGTCAATGAGTTCAACACTTAGCAGTCTTGATAACAAGACTAATGATAAGGACAAACCCAAGAAGAAGGGTGGTAGTATAGACAGCGAGGATTCGTCTGACTCAAATGATGGTGGGTCAACGATTGATACAAATACTACCACATCGACCTATTTGGATAAGTTGCAACGATCGTTGGATAAGCGAATACGCCGTCATAGTCTAAGGGCGTCAAGGAGAGAGTTATCGACACTTAGCCCTTCACATCAACGAACGCCACGCCGTCCGCCTTCTCTTCGTGTCGAGAGCTCAGACTCATCAACGAGTTCATCATATACACTCTCAACATATGATAGTATGCCCGAACGAAGGAGAAGTCGATCAATTGAACGACGAAGTTACGACCGTCGTCATCATCGATCACTATCAACCCCAAGGAGCAGACGAAATGGCGACAGTTGTAGACGGAAAGTTGTTCCGAGTCTAATGCTTCCGTCTCTATCCTCCTCGGCATCTCCTTCAAGCAGAGGCGAACAACACCCATTTATTTTATCTCCCCATGAGCAATACCATCCAGCGGCGCCGCCCCGACCTCATACAACTCCGAATCAACAGATTCAATATCATCCAGGAAGAGGGTTTGAAAATGGCTATCATCCACCAATCGACCCTTCTTTTGGCAGTATGATCAGACCATCTCTGCTATCACAACGAGTTGCGTCCGAACCAGTCTTGTATCAACAACAACCACTCATGGCTCAACAACCTCGGGAGCTTCATTATTCAGCAGATGGTGGTCATTTTGGTATGCCACCAAGAAGACAGCAGTACTCTCCATCGCTATCATCTCGTATGGCCACCTTGAAGCTAGCCGGTCTGTCACCAAATCATCCATATGGAAAGATTCAACAATTTCAAGGTTCTACTGGATCATACCCTTCTGGTGCTTACCCAATGGTACCACAGCAAAAGGTTCGATTTAACACGGCACCATTACCAGTATATGAAAGTAGAAACGATTTTCCAACATCCAGGAGATAGGATGTGAGCTACATTCTGATATGATTACTCATTCTAGGTAGAATAATAAAGAACGCAAACTCTAAGAAAAGTATTATGTACAATGATTAATCTTTTGTATATATAAACTAGTCGCCCTGTCTATCCTGTGAGTTGCTGTTCTACCAGTCTCAGAAAAGAGCCGTTTGATTTTATTAATTCTTCAAATTTACCTTGTTCGACAATCTTTCCTGACTTCAATACAGCAATCTTGTCGGCCTCCTTCACTGTTGAGAGTCTATGGGCAATTGAGATTACAGTCCGGCCAGCTGTCATGGTCTTCAAAGCTTGATTGATGTGATATTCACTCCTTGCATCTAATGCAGACGTGGCTTCGTCTAAAATGACCAGTGGCGGGTCCTTGAGCATTACCCGAGCAATTGCAACTCTTTGCTTTTGTCCACCGCTTAATTGGGTACCTCTAGAACCAACTTGTGTCGCCAAACCTTGTGGTAAAGTATCACTGAATTGGGTAACATGAGCTTTTCTAGCGGCCTCTTCTACTTCCTTATCAGTTGCGTCCGGTTTACCGTATCGAATATTGTCAGTAATACTACCATAGAACAGCAAGGGTTCTTGTGAGACGACTCCAATTAGCTCTCTTACTATTGATGGGTCAAGCTCACTGATATCCTGACCATTGAGAAGAATTTGACCTTCATCTAGATTGTACAGTCGTGATAAGAGCAATCCGATTGTGCTCTTACCACTGCCACTACCCCCGACTAGAGCTATATTCTCTCCAGCTTTGATGTCTAATGAGAAGTGAGGCCCAATTACCGGGACGTCAGCTCTCGTTGGGTAAGAGAATCCAATATTATCAAACTTGATCGAGATAGATTCCGCATGTTCAAATGGATTATTTGTTGTATCTTTCTCATTCAGCGGTGAAGATATCTTCGGTATCCTATCAATAATATCAAAGACTCTCCCTGCCGCTGCCATTGACTTTTGTATTTCCGTGTATGTACCACTCAAAGATGATATATTGCCTGCCATTAGCAAACTGTACATTAGAAACGCGCTCAGATCACCCGCACTCAGTTCCCCACCTAGCACAAGTGTACCTCCATAGCCCATTACTAGCAAAACGCTTCCATTTGCGGCAACATGCACTACTCCATCAAATGCTGCTTTCAACCTGCCAACATCTATTTCCTTGTCGTGGGCCTTTACTACTGCTTTAGCATACTTATTATACTCCAATTCTTGATTATTGAATAGTTGCACAGTCTTGATACCCCCGAACGTTTCTTCTGCTGCATCAGTTGCTTCAGCATGTGATGATTGTACATCCTTTTGCTTCTTCTTCAACTTTCTTCCAACAACTCGTGCCATTAAGAAGACAGGAGGTATAGAGAGCAGTGAGACCATTGCAAGCTTAGGTGATGTATAGAATAATAGGGATGTAGAACCAATACTCATAACGATACCTCGAAGTCCTCCAACTGCTTCTGTAGTCATAGCTGATTTAATAAAGTAAGCATCATTTGCTAGTCTTGATATGAGATCTCCTGTTTTTGTCTGATCGAAGAATGCACTCTCCTGTGTTAGTATTGAACTGAAGAGTCGTCTTCGTATTCTACTGACGATTCTATTACCGGCAATATTCAGCATTAAAGATCTAGCATATACTCCTAATCCTGCAGTGCCAGTCAATCCAAATAATCCCAAAGCAATAGTAAATGGGCTAAATTGATCAGAAGAAGTTGTTGTCGCCTCCAGAATAGCCGTATCTAATACATATCCACAAGTCCAGGGTAGTATCAAAGTTATAGATGATGTAACCGCAAGAGTACCCGCCGATGCAAGTATCAATTTTCTTTCTGGTTGTGAGAGTTCATATAATCGATTTAGAATTTCAGAATTGTTTGTTGAGGTATCGTCATGAGGAGAGTTACTATTGATAATACTTTTCTCATCACTGCTTCCACTTGATATATTTTCTTTTACTACCGATATATTTGAATTCTGTCTCTGAGATGATACATTTATATTATACTGCAATAATGATGTTGGAAGCACGTATCTACTTCTCTTGAAATTACATATTTGTCTATTGATACAGGGTATCTGCCGCACTACAAACTTCGCAGAATAAATCATAGTCAATATACTATGCTATGGCCTTTATATGATATGTCCGGAATGGAGGTATAATCTTTATCATCAAGAGACTAATTAATGATGACGATGAGACTGAGATAACGAGATAATAAAAAATAATGAGAGTGTAGAAAATTGAAATGGTATCTTGCTTGATACTTGATGCTTGCAATAAATTAGATTGAGTCATTGCCACTTTGCTGCAGTACATTACTTGCTTTGTATTGTACACTGAATAAATGAAAGGGTTGTGTATAGCGGCAGCTCTTCGTTGGATTGAGTGATCGACAGTGTGAGTTGTGCGATATGCAGTTCTCTTCAAGAAGAAGGATATCGTTACTTTTACACATATTGATATTATCAACTCTCTATTCAATATCAGTATGCGCTTTCTCTTTGGATAGGCTAAATAAGAAGGATAGGAATAGAAATCTGGATATAGAAAGAAACAATATCAATGCAAAGCGTTGGCAATTAGTTCCAGTATTTATATCAGCGGCGACTCTTACTCTTGGGTATCCTGTCCAATCGGCATCTGCTAATATTTTCAATAATAATGTACCAAATGAAGTAGTGGAGGTAGTGGCTGCCAATCTAGCTGATACTGATGCATTCAAAAAGTTACCATTAGAGAGAACATATTCTGGGGCCATTAAAGAGATCAGAGATCAGCAAGACTTACAAGATGACAGACTACATGAGTGTGCAACTAAAGGAAAGGACTGGGAGCAGTGTTTTTGGTTCGGACAAAGCAATGATGGTGAATTCACAATTAGCGCAGACGGAAGCTACAAAGGGAGAATGGATTCACAGCTTGTATCCCCGGCTGGCATACTCAATACTCCTCCTACTGAAAGTAACAAGATACCAACATGGTAGTACAGTGTTGAGAGTAATCATGCTTAAACTTAATCAAAAGGATTACTACTATGCTCGAGATTGCCATTTGACATTATAGCTTGATTGATAGACATTGACGAGAACCCACGATTATCTTCCAACCCGTACGAGTCTCGTAGAGTATCTCTTGTCATCAAATCATCTGTATTTCCAATGCTTTCCTTCTTACCAGGATGCTTTCTACAGAAGAGTTGGTCTGGGGTAATGCCAAACTCTGAGCTTTGTAGTTCTGCACGAGCTCTCTCATCAGGACTAACTCCTTCCAAGTCCTTTGGACTAAGGTAAGACATTGGATGGAATATGTTCTTTGCCTCTTTTGCATTCTTACCTCTTGATGTAACACCAAATATCAAGTCTATCCAAAGAGGCAACTTTTCTGTGCAATGATTGGACTCTAGAGCAGCGCGGTTTTGACGGATAAAGTGTTTAGCAGACTTGGTCGACGATGGCAGAATCACATCATTTACTCGTTCTCCGGTTTGCAAATTACCCATTTGAAGACCCATGGAATTGATTAGAAAGTCAAAACAGTCTGGATCGTAAAATTCTGCGATTTGCTCTTTCACATCAGCATTATTAATCATTACTGATTTGTAAGTTGCATCAATGGAATGGAAAAGCCGGTCAGGTACATCAAATTTCCCGGATTGCAAACAAAGCATGTGCTCAGGCATGACTCTTAATAGATAAAACAAGACATAACCTGGTGCACTGTAGTGAGTGCCATACATGAATGGAGCATCTTGGCTCTGTTGTGGTGACATTTGACTCTTTTGTTGCTCAACCATACTATCATATCGCTTCCTAAACTCTTCATATCTTTCCTCGTTTAATGCCCCGATCGGCTTTGATAAGTCTCGAAATATACTTGGATCTGTTACATCCAACCTAGAAGACGGCAAATCGTCCAAGGCGTCATCATCACTATCATGATTGCCTTCCCCATAGCTAGCAAGTACCCACGGGAAGACTGGATACCTCGATAGATCATGAAATGATCTACCAGCTGCAGAGTTTAGACATAGTAGATACTCGAAGTTATCTAACTCACCGGCTTGCCACAACTCTAATGCACTTTCTACGAATGACCGATCAGTAAAGCAAGGCAGTGGTAATGAACTCTTCAATGATATTTGCTGCGTTAAGATACGAATAACCCGTTCTCGTATCACTGTTGATTCAAATGTGAGTAGGATGGAGTGTTGCTTTACTACATATAACTCAAGGCCTGTATCTTTCATACCATCATACCTTCTTGCAATTGCTCTCATATCTTCGAAGGCCCATACATGATTATTACCGGAACTTATTGATGGCTGAAAGTATAATCCATATTCAGTCATGATAGCGCATCCATTCTGCTCAAGCAATGGTGTCTTAATTGAACATTGTAAATTGGGCGTCAGTGGTTTCTCATGCACATGTAAGAAGTTTGTAGTATCAAATGGTTTACTTGGTCCCAATATTTGTTCAATAATCTTATCACGGGTATCATTAACATTGTTTGAGGATGGTAATGGTATAATGGGAGGCATAGACATGTCAAATGCAACACTTGGTGCAAATGAAACTTTATTATTAGATGTTGAAGAAGATGATTCTATATCAAACAATTTCTTAGCCATTGATAGCATGGATGATGGTGACGAGTGTATAAATTGAAATCTAAATTCAACTGATACTTGTTGATAATCAAATGGTCCAATAACATTATTTGTTTTCATAACAATATGTCGATCACAACGTATAATAACCTCACTGTTCAATTCTCCTCCACTAAGGTGTGTCATATGACGAAACGGTATCCGAACAATACCCCGTGAGGTTTGATGTGGTATTAATACTAATGATTGGGAACATAACCGTAAGCGGCCTTCAATTTTAAGCATTTGGAAGCTTGGGCTAATACCATTACTATTTCCATTACCATTTTCATCACTGCCAATAATATTGAATTTTGATGATGATGCATAAACAGCCCAATCTTGATGTAAATCATTTTCACCATGATCTAATAACAACTCCGAGAAACGGCTGCTTTTACTACCAATCCTTTTCTTTGGAGATGCATTATAAGTAGATGATGATGATGTAGTATTGTTGTTGGTATTGTTAACTCCAAATTGCAAATCATTAAAACTACCTCTTGTACTAGCACGACTTCCTAACGAAGAAGAGCCGGATCTTCGGAGTCTACGCCGAGATGCTGATGAAAGGGGTGGATATAGACCCTCTATGGCCTCTTTCATTGCGATGGTGGTCGGCATATTAGATGTTATTTTGTTAGTTCAAGTAACTTACACTTTACTTTCGATAAACCGCACTCTCATGAAAAAGGATACCGCAAAGCCAGAGTTAGTTTATATTTGTGTTTCTACCTTGTTGCAAATTGCAAAGAATAAGACATCTTAATTATGTTTAATGCCCTACGGAATACCCTCTTGCCATCACTAAGATCTATATCATCATGTGGATTGGTCGGTAGCGGTATAACAAATTATTTCATCAGAAACTCACTAATGAGTAATTTCAAAACATCAATAAATTATAGTAAATCACCTCTCTTGGTTATGAGTGGTGGTGTACGAGAGAAGAGTTGTTTAAAGACTAATAAGAGTGCATCTAAACGATTTAT
>Ga0214478_100758_pt1 | contig 18047 bp, 15 predicted proteins | sample M1_20Mar14CPVII9_2_FD_178001 | JGI IMG/M metagenome (GOLD analysis project Ga0214478, IMG submission 178001) | Marine eukaryotic communities from Monterey Bay, California, United States - M1_20Mar14CPVII9sort6BwellD7 | ecosystem: Environmental > Aquatic > Marine > Unclassified | place: USA...
GACGCCCCCCCCCTACAAACATACGTGAGTATTCATCACACTGTTATACATGTAGAAAAAGCAGAACATCTACTCATTGTAGCGCCTTCATGATGGCATACCACCACTTGATGGCCAAACCTGTCTATAGAGCTGGGATAGAAATCAAGATTTTTTCCTATCTTATGTCAACATTGGGCAGTAAAAAGTATGGTGGAGGGCTCTAGATATTTCTGCGAGCATGTATCTCCTTATAATCATACCATAAAAGGATGACATGTCGTATATGCATTGCATGGAATGAGGCCGCCTTTTTTGATGTGAAAATCTGGAACTTTCACCAACAATTTTCTACTGCGAAAGTTCCAAAATAGTTCCATAGCAATCAAAACAATTGCAGATGATATACGACAATTGCAAATGATATGCCGTTTATTTATAAATATACCAATCAATAGCAATAATATCCTCACAACGACAATCTTTAATAATCTTTTACAATGGCATCGCTACTACCGCCATCTCGAGGCGCGTCATACGGATCATCAATCGGTACATCATCTGAAAATAACAACAACATTGCTACAACAACTTTACCAACCTCATCATCATTAGACCCTGAATCATTACTCGACGCTCTTGATACTTTTACTACATCAAATTCTGCTGCTAATAATCGTTATGCCGATTTGTCAACGACCAATACTACAGCAGAGCCCTCTAATGATACACAACAAACTACACAACAACATAACTTTGATCCAATCGATTTCCTAAATCAACATTATCATACCGAACAACAATTAGTAACAGCATTGCCACAATTACGCTCCGCAATATCAACACGATTAACAAATTTAGATGACACATTATCAACAACATTACGACATCAGTCAGCATTAGCACCGACATTAGAAAGAGATGTTCTACATGCCAAATTAGCAGTACAACAATTGGCATCACGTATTGCACAGGTACAGTCACAAGCACAAGCAAGTGAGGTTGCTGTATTAGAAATTACTAAAGATATGAAACGATTAGATTATGCCAAACAACATTTACAACGTACAATCACTGCATTGAAACGATTACATATGTTACTACACGCGGCAGAACAACTACGCAAGGCTGCTATGGTAACACCTCAACAACCTATACCAAAATATGCACAGGCTGCACATTTAGTGGATGCTACACGATTATTATTGGGTCATTTTGATGGATATATGAGTAGTGTACCCAAAATGAGGCAGGTGCGTAAATAGTTTATGTTATATGTTATTATGTGCATATGGTATGTGTTATTGTTATTGGGTTGTTTTGTAATGCAATACGAACGGGGAATGATATTGTATGTTATTGTGTTGTTATTTAGATAGGGAATGGGGATATCATATTTTATTAGATTGGGGTTGCAATAGCATGTCTTCTTCTATCATTATGCTCACATCTTATGCTCGTATCTTATGTTCATTTTTACTCACCTCGCAATTAAACAGGTTAGAGACGCAGTGGTGAGTGTGTATCTTAATAGAAGATTGTATATGTTTATTTGTATATCGTTGGTCGCGTTTGTTAAGAGATTTATCGTGTGTGAGGGTTCGAGGGATGTATAATTTGCAACAACTTGGAAGGGGAATAGATTTCTATCATATGATATGTTTCGGGCGGGGATTGATTTCGCGAAGCGTAACGACGTATTAAGTGCCGTTTTGCAATGTCTAGCACATGGGAAATACAGAACAGACGTGCCGCTTATATGGATGCGTCGAGGGTGGGATAGAGGACTATCTTTTTTGACCATATCTTATGCACAATCTTATGCTCACATACTTATGTCCTCAAACTCAACTACTATCTCATCAAAAATAGGGCGTTATTAAAGGACAATTATGGGAGGGTATCGTTAAACTATTCCAGGAGGTTGGATCACAACAACAGCCGAACAATGAACAGATTACAATTACGGGAGAAGATGGAGAGACCGTCGCCATCGTTGCTGTTAGTGCGATGGTACAAAAGACATTAGCCGATGCCTGTTTAGTTATCGAGGCACTAGGTCCCAAGTCTAAGGAACGTTTCATATCAGACTTTATCAAGGATCAGTTACAAGAGTACGATGAATTATATAATCCCTCTCCTGCCATAGGCAAGAAGAAGACGTCTAGCGGTAGTACATCAGCCGGCGGGGGTAGTCAATCCTTTAAAAAGGAATCTACCACACCAAACAGTAGTCCCAACAGAAACAAGAATAGCAACAAACTAACATCATTGGACACGGTTGAGAATCGTTTTACATGGTTTAGAAACAAGTTACGATCTCTGCAACTCAACTTTAATAATGTCTTTATACCCGAATGGAATGTACATTATCGTCTTACTGTTCAATTCTTGGAGATGACTGCCAGACACCTCAAGTTTACATTAAAGAAGTATTACAATAAGAATACGGTTAAGATATTACTATTTAAAAGTGGTGCGGCTGCTGGTACTAGTGGAAGTAGTAGTAGTGGGGTGGCAGCATCTGCCGTGTCAAAGTTTGGCAGTTCGTTAAACAAGTCTTCTCATGGCAATAACAACTCCTCGCACGGAAATGATGATGGTGTATCAGAAGGAGAGAAGGCTGTCACTGCACTCCTCAAGGCATTACAAAAGACCATCTTATTCGAAAAGGAAATGATGGCATGGTTATCTCGAGAGTTTGGTACTAAGTTCATCGATCTTCCACTTCAAGAGAAAGAGATATTGAGTGGCGGTAGTACGGGATTAGATTCAGTAACTGCCGCGGACGAGGATGATGACCTCGAATTTGATTCACAGGGTCGAGCATACCCGGCACAATCTCCCGAAGGTATCAAGATCAAGTACGAACGACGCAAGAGGATGGGTAAGGAAAGTAGTGCACCTGTCATCTCCGCCGGTGGTCCACTTACATCCCTTGCCGGCATTGCCTCTACAACGTTTGATGATCACATGTCACCCTATGTATCATTAGAAGAGCGTAGTATGGACGAACAACTCTTCAACGCGGCATCAGATAATGAAGTTGATACTAGAGGTGAACATCCTGTCTTCGTTTCATCTACGAACCTGTTTATCTACATTAAAAACAGTATAACAAGATGTACGGCACTAACAAAGGAGAAGACATTCTTCCTATTACAACGGGCATTCCAGAAGAAGTTAAGGGGATATGCTAGTGTATTGGAGAAGAAGTTACCACAGCCTCAATCGGCGGTGGGATTATCCTTGGGACTGTCTAAAGGAGTTAGCGGAACAGGTGGTCAATCATCATCATCAGCTGCCAATACTACATATAGAATCCCTGTTGGCGAAGAGGTTACCATATGCCACGGTGAGTTGTGTTTATGTCGGTATGGTATCAACTTCTTTTTAGTAATATCTTGCTCATATCTTATGTCCACATTTCATGTTCATATCTTGTGCACACATCTTATGTCCACATCTTGTGTTCAGTTATCGATACATGTGAATACTGCGCGGATACGGTCGAGGTAAGTTGATGACATATGTTATGCACATGTGCTCATCTTGCTTTAATACTATACCCACCTCATGCCTCTTCTTATATTTATCCATACCAACCTAGGCACTAGAAGATCTAATCCGTGATAAGATTGGGCACAAGTACAAGGAAAAGATTGACATGTCCGAGGAACAGGGTGCCTTCCAGGACGTCACCGCCAAGAGTATACGCGTTCTTGTGTCTGGTTTGGAACAACGATTAGATACCGCCTTAAAGGACATGGCTAAAACGAATTGGTCAACATTTGACATGGTAGGAGAAGAATCAACTTACGTCCGTAGCATTCATCAAGTTGTTCATCCATTTGTTTGCAAAGTTCGAGAGTTGATACCATCATCATACTTTCGTAGCTTCTGTGACAAGTTTGCCTTATTGTTTATATCAACCTATTACAAGTCATTGATTGGTTTGAAAAAGATTAGTGAAATGGGGACACAGCAACTACTCCTTGATGTATACAGTATCAAGACATTACTGCTCAAACTACCCGTATTGGAGTCGGAGAAGAAGAAGACTGTTACCTCTTCTCATCTTAAGGCTAATACCAATCTATCTGGAGGATCGACAATTGCACCGGCCATGTATACAAAGATGGTAAATAAGGATTTTCGAAAGTTGGAGGTGAGATATGATATGTTGTTTGCTTGTATCATATATTGTACACATAGCTTATTGATCGGCATCTAATAACTTTCATACTCATATATTAGACTTTGCTCAAGCTTGTTGGTTCTCCTAAGGAGATGCTTGTTGATATGTTTCGAGCTCAGTGGGATTGTTCAATGGATACTAGTGCAATGGCATCAGATTTTACAATGATTATGACATTAAAGGGTATGCCTCGTACAGAGCATCCGGCCATGTTGGAAAGTTTGGGTGTAGATGCTGGTGAACTTGGGACACAAACAGATTCGGCCATGACTGCCAACATTCAAGCAATGCAAGATCGTGGAGCAGACGTGGCAGCAAAGGTAAATGCCGATCTTAATCAAATGAGGCAGAAGGTTGACGACTTTAGAAAGGCATTTAGATAGGTCTTAATCGTAATTGTATCATATTTAAGTACTCTAAGTTAATATGGTTATTCCATTTGTATTTCTATTCTTCGATAATCATATTTTTACGAAGCAGATTCATAGTATCTGTATTTACCATTGGTATTGGATGCAGCTTCGTCTCTCTGATCACTCTTAATCTCATTAAGATATGCTTGATATGATCGTAATGCTTTAGCATAATCATCTTTTGTTGCAAGTCCACTCTTGTACATTTCTTTTATCACTGCCAAAGAGGCACTATTTCCATCCTTCACTGCCATCATGAAGTGCTTGAATGCCTTATCCGCATTTCTTGACTTGGCCTCCTCAACTCCTAGTTTGAATCTCGCATACGGATCTCCTCCCATAGCAGCTAATTCAAAATAATGAGTGGCCTTCTTCTCGTTCATTTCCACTCCTATACCCTGATAATAAGCATTACCAATAGAATAATATGCGTCAGCATCGCCAAGTTTTGCCCCCCGATGCCATAATTCTAATGCTTTAGCATGGTTTTGTTGTAGTCCGTACAGTCCATCATCATAATAGTGTCCCAGATTACGGATTGCTGTTGTATCATTTATCTCCAAACGCTTCTCATATCTTTTGATAATCTTTTCATCAGTACTTGCAGGTGGAGTTCTACAAAAGGGACATAAATCATGCTCTTTTTTAGTAATTCTTGATTGAAATGTGTGTACGCATCCACTGCATATGATCTTTCCACAACACGCCATATATATCCTTCCCGAACCAAGTAACGGCAATCGTATCATACATATTGGGCAATCTTCTTTAGGTGGAGGCTGTTTAAATAACTTTTCATCGTGCAACTCTGCAACACGTTTGGCATGTTCCTCACACTCTTTCTTATGTTTATGTCGGTGTTTCTTCTTACATGCGGCGTTACAATACATTACCGTTTTACACTTATTGCAAGTATTCGTAACGTCACTACCCTCCTTGCCACAATTGGCACATACTAATGACAATGTAGTTTCTGATGTTGATGCGTTGCTGCTCATATCTTATGATCAATTTGTATTATTTGTGGTATCTTCCAACCCAGTAAGTAAAGTATCACCGCCGCCAAGAAGGATATCTAATTATCAATATACTGATATATCTACAAACAAATGCGCTAGATGTATTAACACGAGATAGAGATAGAATGTCAGAAAAACAATAGACAAAGTAGGGGGAGAGCAAAAGGGGAGATAATTTTTTGTATTATTGTGTATCTGTGGTATCTTTCAAGCTAATAAACAACCGCCGCCGCAACAACTATCTAATTATTAATATACTTAGATATATATACGAACCAATAGGCTAAATGTATACTAACAATCGACAATAGATGTACAACAACACAAGCTAAGGAAGATAAAGTATATTGTTTAACTACAATACCTTGCAGGGGGGGAGAAAAAAGATACGGTATCTTTTTATGAGAGTATTGATATCACAACATGTCATTATGAATTGCTCTCTCTATCCTCATATTGACACCACCATACCAAAGAGAGCTCATAAAACAATAGATCAGTATATAAGTGGTCGTTTGCTAAAGTGAGGTTTGCGTGAGGCAAGGACAATCGATCAGCGAAGAGCCTTATTTTAGAGGAGCAAAAACAATGACATCTCCCCCAGAAGAACAAGGAGTATTACTAATCAAAAGATCGTTATGAAGTGATACATTGACTGTACTGTCCATATACCAAACCATGTATTGAGTATAGGCAGCTTCATCCTCCTTTGAGTTATATTGTGAATACTATTATCGGCTAGGATACCGCTGCGAGAGAGGTTACTTCGCATAGATAATAATCTCTCATCAGTTTCTGTTTAAATTTTAGGTACCTAAGAGCATCACTCTTCTTTGTAAGTTAGTAATGATATGAATGAGACTGTTCTCTCTATTTTAGAAAGGGGAATCATAGTATTTGCAATCATCATCATCTGCTGCAGCTTCGTCCCTCTGTTCACTCTTAATATCGTTCAAGTATGTTTGGTATACTTGTAATGCTTTTGAGTAATCATCTTTTGTTGCATTTCCAAACGTGACCATTTCCCTTATTGTCTTCAAGGAATCATTGCCTCCATCCTTCACTGCAATCATGAAGTGCCTCAATGCCCGATTATGATTACCTGCATTACATTCCATAGCACCTAGATTGTGCCTTGCATCTTCGTCTCCTCCCATTGCTGCTAATTCCCAGTAATGTATAGCCTTCTTTTGATCTACTTCCGTCCCTTCACCATTAATATATGCGGCACCAATATTGTAATATGATGGTGCATTTTCAAGTTCTGCTGCCCGATGCCAAAATTCTAATGCCTTAGCATAATCTTGTGGTAATCCACATTTTCCTTCAGAATAGAAACACCCCATGGTATGGATTGCATCGGCGTCATTTAGCTCTATTCTCTTGTTGTATCTTGTGATCATCTCCTCATCTGAATCTGAGCTTGGGGGAGGAGTTCTACAAAATGGACAAATATCATCCTCTTCTTGTCTCCCGGCAGAGACCGCCCTTGATTGGACCGCATGAGTGCATCCACAGCATATCATTTTACCACAGCATGCCATGTATGTACAACCAGTAATTAATGTTGGTAACCTTAGGAAGCAAATTGGACAATCTTCTCTGGGCGGCGGTTGGTTAAATAACTTTTCATCAACTCGTCTCTCACACTCTTTCTTGTGCTTGTGCCGATGCTTCTTTTTACAAGCGGCATTGCAATACATGACTGACTTGCATTTATTACATGTATTGGTAACGTCACTGCCTTCCTTACCGCAATTGGCACATACTAATGATGCAGTTTTTGATGTGAGCATTATGATCAATTTTTTAATTCTTTTGTGTTGTAGTATCTTTCAACTAATAATAAAGTATTACCGCCGCCGACAACACGAAAAGATATGCAGTTGTTAATATACTGATATATCTACGGACCAATATGCTAAATGTATACCTGAACGCGATAGACAATAGAAGACAACACGAAGAGAGAGCAAAGGGGATATATACAGGCAATAGCACGCAATGCAAGCAAAAGGTACTTCGGGTGCGTGCGTATAATTTGAAAGATACGGTATCTTTTTATGAGAGTGTTATAACTCATAACTCATTTGACGCAACAACACGTCATTGGGCATTAATGCTCTGCCATCCATGCAAATCTTTGTTGACGCCATATATAATAAGAGAGAGCTCATAAACTAACAACAGTTTAATATGTAAGTAGTTGCAAAGGGCAGTGCGGGGGTCTTTAGGAGCACGAGGCATTTATATGAGCAAAGAAAAAAAATGACAAATGACAAAGACGATTATACTTATTTGGGAGAAGAACAATATATGGATATTGATTGCAATATATATCGTGTCATGATGTCAAGTTGAAAAGAGATGACGACAATATACTCGTTTTGTGTTAAGAGGATGCGATTTTGTGTTACTTCAGACAGCCTTTTTTTCAATGCTTATCTCACATATGTCATTTATTCTCCATCCCCATCTATCTCCCCACAGCATATCAATAAATCAATACTCAATACAAGATGGCACTTAGATTAGCAACAAACACTTTCATTCGTCAAACAAACAAATCTCTTCCAACTTTACAAAGAGGACTCGCAACATCAGCATTAGACAGAACAAAAAGTGTAGAAGATTACAATCGAGTACTACAAACATTTGCAGATATTAGAGCTTGTGCAGTATTACGTACACCAACATCTGATGCTTGTCCTAAAGCTATGCAGGCTAGTATTGATGGTGGTTTTAAGATTGGTATGTATTTATTGTAGTTGATATGTGTTTGTATATGGAGTTTGTGCATATCTTGTGTATCTTTTTCTACACTAACAAATCTCTCTCTTTTCTATCTATACACGCATGTACATTATACAATCGTACACAACCTGATAATACATTCAAAACATAGTATAGTTGAGTTTACATTAACAACACCAAACTGCTTAGATCATCTATCCGACTTTCGTAAGAAGTATGACGGAGAAGTCATGGTAGGATGCGGAACGATTATGAATACGACTGATGCTGAGAATGCCGTTGATGCGGGTGCTGAGTTTATCATTACCCCGGTTATGCTTCCCGATGTTATTGAATGGTGTGCGGCACGTAATATTGTTATTGTTCCTGGTTGTCAAACACCCACGGTAAGTGTATATATGTGTGTATGTTTCTTTTGATATGTGCACATCTTGTGTCTCTATCGTACATTGCCTACAAATACAACTAACTCATCTCAAACATATCACACATGCATAGGAAATGGTTACGGCATACAGGCACGGAGCACCACTACAAAAACTCTTCCCAGGTGTAGCGGGAGGTGCCGGATGGGTGAAAGCAGTATCATCAGCATTACCAATGTTAAACATTAATCCAACGTCAGGTGTTACATTAGAAAATGCTGGAGAGTATTTAAATATGGGTGCGGCTAGTGTGGGATTAGTAGCACCGTTGTTTGACCCCGTGGCTATTGCTAATGAAGATTGGGATCAGATTGCAAAGAATGCTGAGATTGGTAAGTTTTCAATATGATGATATGTGATATGATTTGAGATATGAATATGAACACATCTTGTGTACACATCTTGCTAACCACTAACTCACACTACTTACACTCATTTATATAGTTATGGCTAATGTTAAGGAGGCCGGTCCATGGGTACGCAGGTAGACATGTTGTCGAGGAAGTATTATGTTAGAAAGTAAAGATGTGCATTAGACAGAACGATGAGGATAGTCTTTCTAATTGCTTGGTTAACAAACTTATAAACTAAATGTAGAAGTGACAAATACTAAACCTTTTATATAACTAATAGGTATCTAGTGCATACTAACCATGTCTAATGCACCTTGTCTGAGGTATACACCTTTCACACCAAGTCTAGTTCTGTTTATTTGACACATTGCAAGATCTCCCAAGCCCAAAGGGTACTAGCATCTATTTTACTTCTTCAATCAGTAGTATTTCCAATAATCTTTACATGCAGCTGCTTCATCCCTCTGATCACTTTTAATATCATCTAAATATGCCTGAAAAGAACGTAATGCATTAGCATAATTATCTTTTGATATATGTCCCCTTAGGTGATTCTGTTTGATGTTGTCTAAAGAATCTGCACATCCACTCCCAGCTGCAATCATGAGGTGTTTCAATGCTCTATCAAAATTGCCTGCATTTTGTTCCCTAGCACCTAGATTGTACCTGGATTGTAAATCGCCATTTATAGCAGCTAACTCCCAGTAATGTCTAGCCTTCTTCATGTCCCGTTCCACACCGTCACCATCATCATAAGCAATTCCAAGACAAAAATATGCTTCAGCACTACCAAGTTCTGCTGCCCGATGCCAAAATTCTAATGCCTTGGCAATGTTTTGAGATAATCCATATAGTCCTCGAGCATGGTACCCTCCCATATTATAAATTGCATAGGTATCATTCAGCTCAATACGCTTCTCGTATCGTCCTATCGTCTCCTCATCTGTTATAGCGGGTGGAGTTCTGCAAAATGGACATATATCATCCTCTTTTATTCTCCCGGCTTTAGCGGCCCTTGATTGAACTGCATGAATGCAGCCACTGCATATCATTTTACCACAACATACCATGTATGTTCTTCCCGAAACTAATGTCGGCAATCGTAGCATACAGATTGGACAGTCTTCTAATGGTGGAGGCTGTTCAAATAGTTTTTCATCGTGTAATTCTTTAGCTCGCTTCTTACATGCCTTCTTATGTTGTGGCCGGTGAGCGATTTGGCATTCTCTATTACAATATTTAACCAATTTACATGCCGTACATGATTTAAGATTGATACCAGCTTCTTCGCCCTTGCCACAATTGGCACATGCTGATACATTATTTTCTAATGATGTGTTGCTCATGATTTTGATACTTAAACTTCTCTAATAACTTGTTATCTCTCCACTAATACACGCGAAACTAACCGATATGATATGATGCTATTACTAATAGCCTGTATATTATCACCGGCGGATGGTACTGATGTCAAGGAGTAAGGAGAAGATTTAGTCTCTAACTTCTGGTGAGCAGTGATGCGTATCTATGATAATCTCTATCTGGTGAGCAGTCAATGATATCGTTCTTCACCTGTATACGCTACTGCAGACCACGGATACTATCCGATATAATATACTACTTGCTTTTGATATACCAAATATATCAATACCTAAATGTATACAGCCAAGCAATAGGTGCAGCGAGTTTTTTGCAGTGAAATTGCAACTTGTGTTTATATCTCTACTTCACTACTATGATGCACAACAAACGGTGCCACACGACGACGAATATTCTAAATATGTGAACACTACCACCAATCAACTAATTGTTCGCCCAGTATATGATTACGTATAGGATGGCTGCAATACCTTAACTACTATGTATCGTATGTCATCAAGTTACAAGTTCAAATAAACAATAATAAGTTTTCATGTTGACGTGGTTGGGAAAGTCCTTTTTGGATCGTGTGTCAGTAGTTTATATAAAGAGTATAAACCAATCATATCACACACAATAAGAGGTTTGGTATAGAAAGTATAGACATTATATCAGTATTTTTGATGGTCTATCGATTAGTGGTAGTTTGGTTGTGTCAGCAGGGACATTATTTAGTGAGCAGTGGTGCCGCAAAGATAAAGTCTTTTTTTGAGGTTTTGGGGTGAACCGATAGTATGACCATCTCCTCTTTACAACGGTATCATTCTACTGTTATAATCATATACCTTTATAGTATCATCATATCGTATTGGTTAGCTATTAGTAGTATCTTGCATGATAGTTGAGATAATAGGCAAGTAGTTATTAGAAATACACATCGCATATCAAACATGAGCAACACATCATCAGAAACTACACCAGCAGTGTGTGCCAATTGTGGCAAGGGAGAAGAGGCCAGTATTAAACTCAAGGCATGTACGGCATGTAAATTGGTTAAATATTGCAATAGAGACTGTCAAATTGCCCACAGGCCTCAGCATAAGAAGGAGTGTAAGAAGAGGGCTAAAGAATTGTATGATGAAAAGTTATTTAAACAGCCTCCACCATTGGAAGAAGATTGTCCGATTTGCTTCCTAAGGATGCCACTGCTAGGGACGGGACGGACTTACATGTCATGCTGTGGGAAAATGATATGCCGTGGATGTGTTCATGCATTTCAATCCAGGGCTACAAGGAAAAATTATCCTCTTTGCCCATTTTGCAGAGTTCCTAATCCTACAACAAATGAGGAGTATGTCAAAAGGCTCCAGAAACGCACGGAACTAAATGATGCAAAAGCAATCTTCAATCTAGGAGGTTCATATTCTCAAGGGCGTTTTGGATTAACACAAGATCATGCAAAGGCATTAAAACTGTTCCATCGGGCGGCAGAGCTTGGCGATACTGGAGCAAATTATAGTATTGGTATTGCTCATCAGAGAGGTGATGGTGTGGAGATTGATAATAAGAAGGCAAGGCATTACTATGAACTAGCAGCTATGGGAGGATATGTAACTGCAAGGCATAATTTAGGGTGTCTGGAGGGGAATGCAGGCAATATAATTAGGGCATTAAAGCACTGGATGATTGCAGCAAAGGATGGGGACTTTGCCTCTTTGCAGAAAGTCAAAAGACTCTATTCAGAAGGTCGTGCAACAGAAGATGATTATACTGAAGCATTACGCTCATATCGAGCATATCTAGATGAGATTAAGAGCGATCAGAGGGACGAAGCTGTTGCAGCCGACGATTTTTACAAATACTATGGTTCTATAAAGGATTAGTCAATTGCAAGCCCGTCATGTAGTTATGGATACATAGCTTAAATTAGTAGAAGGATTCCAGTTGGTCTTGTTACTCTCAACTAACTTCACAGACCAAACGAATCCCAACCATGTTCAGCAAAGTCACTATATCTACATAATATTTCATCACCCTTCTTAATATCAACTTTGGCATAATAATCCAATTCACAAACTGCCTTCTTCTTCTGATCTAACTTTCCACATTGTATATTAGCCCGTTCACCACTTGAAGGTTGATTCAATAAACTACTTTCATCAATATCCACCATTATCTTTAATCCTTGATGATTTGGCATATATTGTATCCAACTCCATGATCTAATATCACATGCAAATCCCTCCGGATATGGATCAGGCGTCGGTGGGGCATGATATAGATACCACAGAAACTTCCTCCATGCATGTCCTGTATCAAAGACTATTGTATTGTTTGTGCCTGTAAAGATTAATTCACCACGTTTAATGTCTCGAGAGGCGATCAATCCACGTCCTTTAGTTGTTGTGAATGTCCCTTCGACTGGATGCGTAGCTACCTTTTCAGTTACTTTATATGTTCTATCTATATTACCATTACCATCATCAATGTGGAGGTTTTCTTCTAAAAATTGATTATATAAATCACGAAAGTAGATCCAATTACGTTTGGTAATAATTGGGCGTGGCGTTTTGAATAATTTACTACATCCAAAGTATCGTTTTAGTTGAGAGGAAGTAAATGTTGACCAATTTCTAGTTTCTAATCCATTTTGTACTTCTTTGACTTGTCTTCTCGATTGTTGCTGCCACTGCTTATTATTGGTAATACCAACTTCTACACTACTGTCATTATTGATAATACTGCTACCAAATATATAATATAGCCAACAACATCCAATTATAACAACGATCAAAAGATTAAGCTTTGACGAACAGTTGTTGTTCATCTTTTGTTTATGTCGGCCGCCGCCGCCAACATTATCGTCACTACGGCCACCGCCATTGGTATGTGTAGGCAGAGATGTTGATGCAAATCTTTTACGTAGAAACATCGTTGTATATTAATTAACATATGAAGTACTAAACTATGTAACGGTGCACCTCATTATTGCTGGCTTTTCGAGAAAGCAATAATGATATTTCTTTGCAAATAATTGATAAATTTTTGTGCTGGGCAATACGACGACAACATATCTTCTAAACTACTCGAATAATACCTGCTAATTAACATCCATCATCCATCCACTAAACCGCACATAACATAAATACACAAGTACAAACTATCGTCGACACACATCATTACCACTCTATTGCCTTCCCAAAAAGGACTTTTACTTACCAATATGAAAACTTATTTATGTGTTATATAATATGTATGAATTTTGACAGCCAAAGAGAGCCAAAGGCCAAAGGATAATCATACCACTGGGTGGACATTAGTTAATTGGTAGTAGTATTGTTCGCGTGTTTAATATATTCATCAGTGTGGCACCGTTTGTCGTATATCAAAGTAGTCAGAGACGAGGTAGAGTACCATAAGTTGCAAATCCTTGCAATAAAATTATTACAAGTAATAATCGGTGTACCTTATTGCTTTGGCTATATTGTACTACCATCTCCACCGATCAGGTATTGATATATTTGGTATATCATAAAAGTGTGATTGCATTAGATAATACCCTTTCATCGGGATACAGTTGGCAGGCGTATAGGTGATAAAAGAGACATAGTACACATCATGAGCAACACATCAATATCAGAAAATACTATGTCAGTATGTGCCAATTGTGGCAAGGGTGAGGAGGCTAGTATCAATCTAAAGGCATGTACGGCATGTAAGATGGTTAAATATTGCAATAGAGATTGTCAGATTGCTCACCGGCCACAGCATAAGAAGGCATGTAAAAAGAAGGCTAAAGAATTATATGATGAGAAATTATTTGAACAGCCTCCGCCAGATGAAGACTGCCCAATCTGCTTCCAACGATTGCCATCACTAGCATCGGGACGAACATATATGCCTTGTTGTGGAAAGATAATATGTAGTGGATGTATTTGTGCTTATCAATTAAGGGTAGTTCTTGCTGGGAAAAAAGAAAAGGAACAGAAATGTCCATTTTGTAGAACTCCAGCACCTGCCACAGATAAGGAGTGGGTTCAAAGAATGGAGAAACGAATGGATATGAATGATGCTGAAGCACTCCACGACATGGGATTTGGCTTTAGGAGAGGTGAATTTGGATTACCACAAAACCATGCCAAGGCATTAGAACTTTGGCATCGATCGGCAGAGCTTGGTAGTTCTATGTCATATTGTAAACTTGGTAATGCTCATTATAATGGCGAAGGAGTAGAAAGAGACGAACAGAAGGCTAATCATTATTGGGAATTAGCAGCTATGAGGGGGCATGTAGAATCAAGGCACAATCTTGGAAATATAGAGGCTCGTGTGGGTAATATGGATAGGGCAATAAAGCACTGGACGATTGCAGCGAGGGGCGGGGAATCTGCTTCTTTGAGGATGATCAAACAGCTGTACGAGAAAGGATTTGCAACAAAAGATGATTATGCCAAAGCGTTAAGTTCTTATCAAACATATGTAGATGAGATTAAGAGTGATCAGAGGGACGAAGCTGCCGCATACAGCGCAGCAGCTGCATTGAGCGATGCCACATTTAGGGAAGATTTCAAGTATTACTAGAGGTAGGCTGACTTCGTTTAGATATGTTTTTACAATTTAGAAGCTTCACGGGGTGAGGTTAATATGGAAAAGTAAAAGCTAGAGCCAAACAGCAGCAAATCCTAGCTAATGCTGAAAGTAGCAGCTGCATCTCTTTGGTCATAAGAGGATTGCTTGGGTCGGGTCGGTTATCAAAGTTACATAAAGTATCGAGTTATAATCTTATCTCGAGTCCTTAATCTATTGGACACTTACTTATAGCTCTAATAACTCCTTTCCCCATACGGTTATCTTTTTCAAACACTGTTCATCATATTCATACTTGAATAATCTGTTCACTTTAACTCAAATTCACATCTCCATAACTCTTCGAGCTAGGCTTATCCAAACCGAGGCTGTCAATCTCATACTTATATACCCCGAGCCAACCAACTTCCCCCCAAAACTTAATCTCTTAATCCAAACCAAACCCCCAAATAATACATGCCTTTACCCCCGCATATACAACTATAACCAACCTAAACAAACTAGCCCCTCATCTAATCTTATCCTCTAAACACCCACCCACCAAACTAAACAATTCCAACCAAACTAAACACCAACTCAACCTCCAAACATAACAACAAACTTATTTCATATTCTTAGCACGAGTAGGATGAAAGCTTGCCTTACCACTACGTGCATTCCTCATATCCTGTGCTTCATCATCTTCCTTCTCTTCATTTAAAATCTTAGTCATAGTCTGTGCCGTACCAGCACCAGTCTGTTCAACTTTTTGTAATTCTAATGCAATTTTCAAATCGGCAACCTCCTGTGGTAACGCACCGTTGGCCGTGGCAGTATTAATTACACCACTATCGGTTGGTGGTGAAATGTAATTTGATGAATCACCCTTTTTATAGGCATTTTCGGTTGTGTACTCGTCTGGGACGGTTAACATACCATGATCTTTCTTACGTACTTGTGCTAATCGAGAGTGAACATTGGAACGCGAAGTACGGTTAGTATTGGCGGCAACGGCGGCATCGTGACGTTTTTTATGTGCATCATATGCTGCGGCATTTTCTTGCTGCTGTAATGCTATGGCCAATCGTAAATCACGATCTTCTTGTGATAAATTTGGATCATCTAATGATAATGTTGCTGCAATCCCTCCATTGGCTGAAGCTACTTTTGTATTATCGTTCATGTGAACATAGTCGGAATCGGATGTTTTAGATTCTTCAGACATTATTTATATATTGTATTGTTATTTTATTATATTGTATTATTATATTACAACCAACCGATATATACTATCTGTACTTTATATCGTCTTTATCAAAGTTGTGTTGAGTTGTTGCAACAGCTAACAAATTTTTCGTAGAGTTTTCGAAAGGATACGCTCAGCGGTATCTTCATTTCCCTCCTCCCTCCGCTCCGACCTCAAATCGATTGTGTTTACTGCAATAGTTCATTATACTTCTTATACTGGTTATACTATTAGGCAGCAATCGATATAGTAGTATAGTATAACGTTATCATCTATTCGCGGCCCGAGCTAGCAGTGAATTCTAAGGTACCAAGAGAAAAAAATTGCAATTGCAAACCATTGTGAATTTGATTTGCAGCACATATCTGAATTAAGCCCCTCGATATAAAGGCGTATTAGTAGGTATTAGTAGCGGTAGTAGTAATAGAAGCATTGCATTATATCATATCGTAGTGGTTAGTATCTTGAGTAGAAGTGGAGACAGTTAGCGATAAGTATCAAAATCATGAGCAACACATCTGGAAATATAACATCATGTGCCAATTGCGGCAAGGGAGAAGAGGCCGGTATCAAACTCAAGGCATGTACGGCATGCAAATTGGTCAAATATTGTGGTAGAGATTGCCAAATAGCTCACCGGCCTCAACACAAGAAGGAGTGTAAGAAACGAGCGGCGGAATTGCATGATGAGAAATTGTTTGAACAACCTCCGCCTATGGACGATTGTTCAATCTGCATGGTACGGTTGCCAAGTGTTGAGTCGGGACGTGTATATATGTCATGTTGCGGAAAGATTCTATGCACCGGATGTATCTATGCGGTTCAATCGAGGGCTTTTAAAGCCAGGAAACGAGAGGATAATATATGTCCATTTTGTCGAACTCCTGGCGCAAATTCTGTTGAGGAGAAGATGAAGAGACTTGAGAAACGTATAGATCTGAATGATTCAAACGCAATTAACAATATGGGATGTCATTATGCCGGGGGACATTTGGGTGTACCTCGAAACTTTTCCAAGGCATTAGAATTATGGTATCGAGCAGCAGAACTTGGCGATGCTGATGCATATTATGCTATTGGTAATGCTTATAAGTTTGGTGATGGCGGAGTGGAAGTAAATGAAAAGAAGGCTATACATAACTGGGAATTAGCGGCTATGGGAGGTCATAGATTGGCAAGGCACAATCTAGGTAATTTTGAGGGAAAGGCAGGCAATATGGACAGGGCATTGAAGCACTTTATGATTGCAGTAAAGGATGGGGACTCCAAAGCCCTCCAGGGCATTAAAAGAATGCACGAGTATGGAGATGCAACAAAGGATGATTATACCAATGCCCTACAATCTTATCAATCTTATTTGAGTGAGATCAAGAGTAATCAGAGGGACGAAGCTGCATTCGATACCAATGATTTATACAAATACTATGAGTCTGCTTTATAGAAAATACCACGAGAAACGAATATAGATGTTGATTTATCTGTTTACTAGCCTATATACTCATATATTATATCTCTGTATCAAGTATGTTTGAGTTAGTAGGAGTCGAGAGAGAGAAGAAGAAGAGCGAGGTATCCTGTTTGTGGTATCCTACGTATTCCATTTTCTGGGCTATTTGTTTAGGTTGGTTATAGTTGTATATGCGGGGGTAAAGGCATGTATTATTTGGGGGTTTGGTTTGGATTAAGAGATTAAGTTTTGGGGGGAAGTTGGTTGGCTCGGGGTATATAAGTATGA
>Ga0214478_100759_pt1 | contig 18046 bp, 20 predicted proteins | sample M1_20Mar14CPVII9_2_FD_178001 | JGI IMG/M metagenome (GOLD analysis project Ga0214478, IMG submission 178001) | Marine eukaryotic communities from Monterey Bay, California, United States - M1_20Mar14CPVII9sort6BwellD7 | ecosystem: Environmental > Aquatic > Marine > Unclassified | place: USA...
AGGCCCAACATTATCCTTATCTTCAATCACTTTGGTGGTATCCTCAACCTCTGATGATACAACTGACGACGAACCGGGGAGAGTTTGAACAGCTTGAAATGACGAGGATGCTAATTCTGTTCTTTGTCTACTACTACTACTCTTTGGTGAAGTGAAGGCTTCACCATTGGATGCCAATAAAAGTAGTAATGTCGTCGATGCAAATTTCATCATGATATTTTGTGTTCAATTTTTGTTATTAGTATACTATTGCAATGCTACCGCTGTATGAAGTAATAAACGAATCCCTAGATTATCGACTGAATCTCTCCTATCGAATTGCAATGCTATTGATTTGAAGTATAGTGGAAGAAGATAACAGATGAAAAATTGCAGAAAATTGGCCAAAAATTGAGGATACCGAATACCCTTCAAGGATACCAGATCCATAGCGGCGATTGGATATATATCACAAATATATATCCGATTTGCACGTGGTGCATTTTTGTGTCCAATCAGATACCTTGAAGGTAAATCCAATCAAAAGATATTATCATTTGTTCGCCTCTTCGTGCTTTGTTGTGCTCATAATTTATCTGATATCTCATATACAACTCTACAAACAATTAATCATGAAGTCTGCCATCTTAGCCGCCACTATTGCCTCCGCCGCTGGTAAGTTGTGTTAATGTTTATACTATTCAGTCCTATGAAGCCTTGATGATCGATTGACTAGATCGACAACATACATATCATACTTGAAGTTTGATTGATTGCCTTTGCAAAACTGTGTACTAACTTGTGTTTTACATTACTTCTCTTTTATCTTATACCAACTGTGAAAAAAAGCTTTCGCTCCGGCCCCTGTTGCCAAGACCACCTCGGCCATCAACGCCTTCGAGGGTAAGTTTATATTTTGTATCTTCATTGATATTGCAATTGCAAAAGACAAAGATATCTATCTTTTGTGTTATTTCAATTCATATAACTCATATCATATGATCATATCTTAAACATCATATAATCATCATTATAATAACAGGTGAGCTTGGTGCCCAGCCTCCTCTTGGATTCTTCGATCCTCTTGGACTTTTGGACGATGCCGACCAGGATCGTTTCGACCGTCTTCGTTACGTTGAGGTTAAGCACGGACGTATCGCCCAGCTTGCCTTCCTTGGACAGGTTGTCACCCGCGCCGGAATCCACCTTGGAGGTAACATCTTCATGGATGGTACCCAATTCTCTGACATTGGAGATGGATACGCCGGCTTCGCCTCCCTTGGATCCAAGTCAATTGCCCAAATTGTTCTCTTCGTTGGTATCCTTGAGTTAGGTGTTATGAAGGACAGTGCCAACGGAGCCGCCCCAGGTGACTTCCCAGGTGATTTCCGTAACGGTTCCCTTGACTTCGGATGGGACACCTTCGATGAAGAGACCAAGCTTTCCAAGCGTGCTATTGAGTTAAACAATGGCCGTGCCGCCATGATGGGAATCCTTGGACTTATGGTACACGAACAATTAGGAACAGATCTTCCAATCATCGGACAGCTATAAATCTTTGAGCTGTATTGCTACAACTAATCAAGTCTCTTTCTTCTTCTTGATATGATAGTAGAGATAAGAGTACTCTTGTATCAGAGGATGTGATGGACAGTGTTCATACTTAATTGTTAATAACATCATCATTAATCTTCGACTTCAGATATCTATATTTACTAGCTAGCTTTTTGTTAATTGTACTACGCTTCACTTGTACTACTCCTGAAGGTATTCATTTGGTGCAGACCTATACCATTCTTAAGACAGTATATTCATGCAAGCATTTGGTATATCATGTCTTGTCGTCGATCTAGCTATCTTGGTCTAGAGGTATTATACACATCCTATCTGTCTATCAGTTACGATATGATGATATCATACCTCGTCGTCTTATTCACTTTTCGGCTTGGTAACTGTATGCGTGTATGATGACTCGAGATCTCTAGGTCTACTCTCTCGAGTAGACCTCGAGAGTTTCATTCTATATACTATGAGCCTGTGGCGTCATATCCAACCTAGACGGTAGTCTGCTACAATAACATGTATATACGACACTATTTAGAGGATATACACAGTGCAAGAGATAAGGATAATGTTGGGCCTGTGACAGATGAGTGAAAAAATCTTTTTCTTGAATTTTGGGAGGTCAAATTGAAGCATTGAGGAGACAATAATGTTAGCGCCCATCTTATGCACACCTGCTATGTTGAGTACTTGAATTCACTATGGCATCATACGACGTGTGCTTCTTTTCATACTTATCCGGCATCTGATCATCTTGAACTTGAAGATTGCATCTTTGATCATGATTGCAAATCAATCTAAAGATCGATCATCGATGCTCATAAATTCACATCTTGTGCTACCAAAACAACTATCCCCTACAATCATGAAGCTTGTTATCGCTACTCTCCTTGCCGGCTCTGCCGCTGCTTTTGCCCCCGCCCAGGTTGGAAAGGCCACCACCGCTCTTAACGGTGATGGTAAGTGTTTGTTTTGCAATGATAATTGTTCATATCAATGAACACATGATATGTACATCGACTCACTCAATATGTCTCTCGATATCTCTCTCACTTCATTTGTAGCCCGTTCCCCTGATGGTCTTGGTGTCGACCCTGGTCCATTGGATCTTTTTGATCCTCTTGGACTTATGGAAGATACTGATGGTTTCGCCCGTCGTCGTGCTGTTGAGATCAAGCACGGCCGTATTGCCATGGCTGCCTTCATCGGTATGATGGTTCAGGAGCTTGGAATTACTTTCCCAGGATCACTTGACCTTGCCGGAGATGTTCCATTCAGCTCCGTTCTTGATGATGGTATGGGATTTGCTGCCCTATCTCACGTCCCTGCCTTGGGACTTGCTCAAATCCTCTTGTTCGGAGGACTTGCCGAGACTGTTGCCATGCCCGCCGGTCAATACACTGGTGGTCCACAGAACTTGCCTGCCGGATATGATGGAAGTCCTCCATTCATCCCAGGTGGTTACCCCGGCCAGATCGAGGATGTTGATGGTAAGTTTATGTCATTGCAATGATACTTGTTCAATATGAACAAATGATATGAACAATGATATGAACACAACTCATTGCTACTCAATATGTCTCTCGATATATTATTATATTGATTCATCGACACTCACTCAATATGTCTCTCGATATCTCTCTTACTTCATTTGCAGCCCGTGACCGTGCCCTCAACGTTGAGATCCAGAACGGACGTGGTGCCATGCTTGGTGTCACTGGTTGCATGATGCATTCCATGCTTGACTCTTGTGACCACCACTTCTTCTACCCCATCACCCACAACTAAGCATCTTCCTTCTGGTTGTTTGCTGTGAGGTGAGCTCGGGTATCTTTGTCTCCGGGCTTTAATGGGAAGATCTACAGTCTTTAAGTATTGACTGTATTGAGTAATGATCAGGTATGTTAGAGTAGTTGTAACTTAAATAGTATACTTGATTCATTTAGATACTCGTATACTGTAACCATGAACCATGATGTAGCAGATCATACCACGATCGAATACATATCCAAAGTTCTCTGCTCATATCATATGCGTCATTTCATGTACACCACCAACTACTGCCGTGATCTATAACACTGCAGTGTATCTGAACACAAGGCAACTGGTAACAACATCTTCTAATTTTACTTATGAACTACACTACTGTGCATCAAAAGGAAAGATATCAATACTTCGGGAAAGCTCCACTTGCCGAGGAAACCTGTTCTGGTATCTCATCTACCCAAAAGTTTGGTATTGCAAAAAGTCCAGTATCACTTGCAATAAGAGAGCCTGGAAGATCAGACAAACCAGGCCATGTAGGGAACCATCCTTGATAGAAGTGATACAATGTAAAGTAGTCGGCAGCTCCGATCAAGCCGAGGAGAATTATCAATGCAGATATCCCAAGTGTCTTATTCTTTTTGAGATCGGCCTCCAATTGACTTACATCTTTGTAGGCAGCTAGTCTTTCAGCAGCCACTCTAGGATGCACCTGATTCTTGGTAATACCTAAAGCCATGCCGTCGAATACTGCTCTAACAGCCATAGGTTGTACGTCGGGGTTTGCCTTGGCTAGACTTTCATATCTAAGATACCCTGTAAAAGGATACAGAATAAAACGATTTGCATAATAAGTAAGAAGGATGATACACGAAAAGTCTAACCACTAGACGAAGAGCTCTTCTTTTCTATACCTACCTGGGATTTGGTTTTCGATTGGAAATGATTCAACAATCTCGGGAATCGTCATATTGTTGCAAATGATCTTCTGGAGATCGTTCTCATAGATCGGTTCTGGATACCCAAGTAAATTCATCTGCTGCTCGTCGGTGATATGCATGATGTGTGTTAGATATACTTATACAATATATGTAAAATAAAGAATAAGTATACATATACTTACTCTTCCACCTAGAGGTGTACCTGATCCAATTAATGACTGAGTATCCCAATAACTAGCCCATGTCTTTGGAATCACAACTCTTCCCATCGCGGCGCTACCGGTGGCACCAAACAAGCACAAAAAGAACGCCGTACGGCTAACAGTCATATCATATACGTCAATAAGCGATGTATCGATTGCATTTAGCTCCATCATCGATTGCATTTTGGCAGCTCGTATTGTTGATGGAGGAGAAAAGGCATTGACTGTCGCCAAAGTTGTTGAAAGAAGAAGTGAAAGGGTGAGAAGTTGCATGATGTTTTATTGAAATACTGAGGAAGAGGAGGGACCGTTATAATGTAATGCTAATAATCAAAGTATACTTCGAGCTATTATGGCAGCAGCGAGGAGAGATCACTCACCATCATTGTTGAATTGAAGTGATGAAGATACTTTGAAGATACTTTTGACCAATTTGTCTCCATTCTTCGTATCGTAGTCCTAAATATCGTACTTGGCCGACGTATTTAGATTCTAAAGATGGAGCAACAAGTCCTAGCCTTTTTCTAGGATCTTCGTATCTCCATTCTTTTACAGGGTAGTTGACATATTCATCTACAAAAGTAACAACCTTGGTTGAGGATATCTGATCACCCTCTGCTAATACTAGCAAACTGTCTAAGATAACTGCCACTGCTCTTCTCCTGATCCCATGTATTGGGCATTGAAATACCCCCACTTTGGAGCCACTATTTCCCGCAATCACTTCAATACTTCAATCATTATAGTCTCATATCTCATCACTTCTGGCGTCTACTCCAATGATAAAAACGATGTAATACTAAACCTGCCGCAACACTAACATTCAAACTCGCCGTGCCACCACCATATTGTGAAATACGTATAAAACCATCACATACTGACATTTGTTTCGTCGTCATACCTGATCCTTCATTCCCCATCATGAATGCAGTAGATCCAATGAATGGTTCAGATTCTAAATTGATGGATGATTTGTCTATTTCAACACCTAATACTTGTATTGGAGTTGGTGATGTTTGAATACTTTTGATGTGTGTTATACATTCTTCTAATTTGTCAAATTTTATAATCTTTAGTTTTTCATTTCGTATATGATCTTGTATTGTTGGTGGTATATCTGTAGTTATTGTTTTTGTTGTTGTTCCATCTTCTTCTTCATCTATTGAATCAATGAGGTCAAAATTGAAAGCACGTTGACCAACAACAAATATTGTATCGATACCGTATGCAACTGAAAGTTGCAGTAGACTCTTGATATTCTGCCGTTTAGATATGTTTGTTATGATTAGGTAGGGTGTGGGATATACTACCTTGCACTGTTGCTGTTGTTGTTGATGGGTTTCTACTTGTTTTGACATTGTTGGTATCTTTCTTATGTGATTCTTATTGCATGCAACACTATGCCGATTTGTATCAGAAATGCTATTCTTCTTCTTTAGTTAGCCAAACAGCATACTATCCTTTATCAATTGCTATCTCTCTTATATCAAATACGATACCTAGGTATCAATCATCACCATTCATTTTTAGGTACTAACTCTCATAAAAAGATACCCCGTATCTTTTCTTAGCTGTGTGTTTGATTTGAGTTTGTTTGTTATAATATAGTGCAAACTAATCGGCTACGGCAGTATATATAGTATCAGCCTATTGCACTGATTGCGGTCCAAAGTGCCTCCTCTATGGTGTCGGCAATAGGTGCATTATAAAAGTAATATCAATATTATGACTGAAGAGAATTGCAATGCCGCTGCTAATAATGATGGCAATGAATGCACCACATCATCATCAACAACAACACCAATATCACTCGGGGTAGTATCAATACGTGAATATCTCCTCCAAACATTAACAACAACACCCTTCGTTACCTACTCTGTAACAAAAATTAATATAGTGGCTACATTCTTGGGTATACCCATGCGATCAGCGGTAACACCAGAAGAATTTGTATTAAGTTCAACTGCTGTTTTAGTTACATTATTGGGATATTATATATTATTTGGTAAACGACATAGAAGAAAGAGGAAGGTGTTAGCTGAGGAGTTGGTTGCTGCACAACGTCAGGTATGATTGTTTTTGTGTATGTCTATTGCCCCCTATGTAATTCCTCTAATATATGCAAATACTCATCACAAATATATACATATACTATTTCATATAGGTACATGTACTAGAAGAGAAACTACTAATAGCCAAACGTGAGGATATAATCGCCACAACACCCAATCGACGACAATCTTCTGAGAAACGCGAGATACGTATATTCATGGATGGTGCCTTCGATGTTATGCACTATGGACATATGAATGCCTTTCGATTAGGTAAATCACTCGGCACATATCTAATCGTTGGTGTGAACTCTGATGAATCAATAACCAAATGTAAAGGTCCTCCATTAATGAATGATAAAGAACGATTAACAATGGTCGAGGGATGTAAATTTGTGAATGACGTTGTACCGAATTGTCCATATATTATGACATCGGAATATTTAGATTATATATTCACAACGTATGATGTTGATTATGTAGTACATGGTGATGATCCATGTATTGTGGACGGAAAAGATGTCTATGCCTCTGCTAAACGAAGAGGACGGTATAGAAGTATACCGCGTACAGAGGGAGTGAGCACAACCGATATTGTTGGTAGAATGTTATTAATGACGAAGGAACATCATTTACGTAAGAGTAAAAGTACTTCTGGTGGAACTACGAATCCAAATGATTCCGATTCTGATAATGAAATACACAACGAAGAGAATAGTGGTGATGGAGATGATATCTCAGTAATGACAGCAGCGAATTTAACTGTGGATTCGCATGCTTCATTGGGAGTGCCACTTGGTCATCATTCCAAGTTTTTAACGACAAGTATGATGCTACGGTTGTTTAGTGCCGGTGTGAAACATCCCGAGGATGGGATGAGAGTAATTTATGTTGATGGTGCGTGGGATATGTTCCATTGTGGACATGTTGATTTCTTGAAAGTGGCAAAGAAGGTGAGTGATAACAGGCGGTGCATGTTTATGTTGCTTTCGTGAACACTCCTTCTTTTACTCATACATTTCTAACCTTGACCTGACAGAGAGGAGATTATCTAATTGTTGGTATCCATGGAGACTCGGTAGTTAACAAACGTCGGGGTGGCAACTTACCACTCATGAACTTGCATGAACGTGTATTAAGTGTACTCGGTTGCAAGTATATGGATGATGTTCTCATCGATGCACCATTAGATATTAGTCCTGATATGATTGCATCACTTAAGATTACTGAGGTTGTTCATGGTACCGAGAGTGACGGTTATTCAGATGGAGAATCGGAGTCTGAGGATAGATACAGATTTCCAAAGGAAATGGGTATGTTTACGACAATCCAAAGCCCAAACGATTTCAAATTGGACAATATCCTATCACGTATCCAAAAGAAACAAGATCACTTCAAGGCCAAGATTGATAAGAAGAAGAAGGCTGAGCGTGAATGGTTTGACAACAAACATTATCAGAATGGAGGTACTAATGGGGTTAAGAAGTGATATTAATGGGTGCCGTTTGATTAGCTAGGTCTCTAAGGATAAAGGTTTTTTTAGTAGGACACAAAGAAAACTTGGACATTCAATATAATGCGGTTCTATGATTTAATTGAATAATTGTGTGTAGAATAGACCACAGGCCAAACACCCCTAAACAAAAACAGTTCCATTTCTTTCTTCTCAATACTCATTCTCTCGTCCAATACACTCTCTTTCCCCAAATACACGTCAACAGAACACAAGGTTTACTCATCATCACTATCATCATCATCATCATCATACAAATCAGGATCATAAACACCTGGTAATAATCCATTAACCTTTAATGCAATAGCCTTAACAATTGCCGATCGATGTGCTGAAATTCCTTTATCTTGTAACCAAAACCAAAACTTTTCACAGTGTTCCATTGATTCAACTTTGTTATCGTCTGAGTCTGGACCTTTTAGCATAAGAAACTTTGATATTGAGTGATGTTGATTTTATTATTAACCGAAAAAGTATAGAGAATATAATGTGTGTTAGAAATATACCCAATCAATCAAACACAATCACATGCACCATAAACATTTTTACAAATTTCAATAATCACCTTTCCAATTAATTGATACGTATTAGTAACTTTCTCATCACCATCACCAGTAGCCAATTTCTTACCAGCAGCCGGTCCAATACCTGGTACATCTGTAATTTCTCCCGTGACAGTACCACCTGTGATATATGGTGGTGGTATAGAAATTTTGTTAGTTGAGAACTCGAATTTAATGTGAAGTTGTGTTACAATATAATATATAGAATATACTCACGGATGAAATCCATCATTGTGTCATCATTGACACGAGATCTTTTAGGATCATACCCCTGTGCGTTTGCCTGTGTGTATATTATAATGGTAGGATAAATAGAGACAAGTTTGAGTTGCTGTTTGAGTAAAGATTGTGGTGCATATGATATGTGCAAAAATTAATCCCTAGACTTTTGATGCATGCCGCCACCCAAATCCAACAATACCAAATCAATTACACATTCTTCTGCCCTATATATTATATAATACTTACCATTGTTCTTTGTTGAGGAGTAATATTTGACTGCACCACTTCGTTTTGTCAGTTGTTTATGGCGGAGAGTGAGATAAATGGGATTTACTCTGGACTCCCTATTAATGTTGTTAGATTTGCATAATGGCAACAATACAAAGATAGAGGAGAGGCAATACCATATACTACTCGAACTTTAGAGTATCGTATGTCCACACTACGCAGACGTAGACAAGCTGATTCTTCAGCAGACGATTCCGCCGGTGGCGGTGGGTGAGTTAGAGTTTATATATTGAGAAATTCATTCTTTGTCAACTCACTGCATCTCTTATCAATTTATACTATATGGTTTCATTTGCAACATTCTTAGCACACAAATAACATCAGTATTATCCGATGATTCCACAAGTATGTCATTTTTGCAAAGAGATTCATCCGTCGATGAGATACCGTCCAATAATAACACAATTCAACCTCAAGAAGCAGCACAATCTACTACAACAACAATAACAAGGACAGCATCACAAATAACAAAAGATGAAACCAAAAAGACTAAAATATTAACACGCATCTTCTCCGGTTTAATAATGATATCAACTTTCATACTAATACTCCTCTCTGGACATGTCTATGTTTGTGCATTAGTGTTTATATTAGAAATATTATTATTTAGAGAATTGGTAACGGTACGGTATAATATATACTTTAATAGGATTGATTCGACTATACCATTGTTCCGGACTACTCAGTGGTGTTGGTTCTTTACTAGTATTGTATATACATATTTAGAGTTTATTATTGAAATGTTAATCAAGAGTAATTACATGTTGCATACTCCAAGGTATTTGGAGTATGTTAAGTTATCACCAGTCATTAGTTTTAGTTTATATACTGGGACATTTGTATTAACAATCGCTACAATGCAAACTGGACATATCAAATTTCAATTAAATCAATTATGTTGGACAATTGTCGTATTATGTTTGACTGTTGGACAGTTAAAATACATTATGCATAACATATACAACGGCTTAATATGGTTTACATTACCAATCTTATTAGTAATAACGAATGATATTATGGCATATGTTAGCGGGATGATGTGTGGACGTAAATTTATACATCGTAGCTTTGTGAAACTAAGTCCTAATAAGACTTGGGAGGGATTTATTGGCGGTGGTATATTTACTGTCATTGTTGGTTGGTACCTTTCACGATATTTAAGTAAATGGACTTGGATGACTTGTCCTACCAATCAGGTTTCACTGTTGCCTGACAAATTGGAATGTGAGTATTCTGTTGTGTTTGTTGGGTTGTATGTTTGTTCATTCAATCTCCCTTTGTCTCATACTGCATGCACTCCTCTTTGAACTCAACAACAGGCGAGGTTGAAAACATATTCAACGAGGCAACGACCTACTTTCCATCACAGTTCTTTGAGTTGTTTCCACAAGCTTTAATACGTCAATTAGGTCCTAACGTTGTTGAGATATGCAGTGTCGGTGGCAATATGGACAAGTTGACAGCCTGTATATCTGGTGCCAAAGATCAAAGTCATCATCATTGGGAAATGGCATTAAGTATCGTACCGATACAGCTTCATGCCATCTCGTTAAGTCTATTTGCTTCACTTGTTGCACCGTTTGGTGGATTCCTAGCAAGTGGTATCAAGCGTGCCTATGGTATAAAAGATTTTGATTCAATCATTCCAGGACATGGTGGATTAATGGATCGATTTGACTGTCAATTGATAATGGCTTTGGCTACTTGGGTACATTATAACACGTTCGTCAAGATTACAACTGTGAGTGTTAGTAAGCTGCTCTACATGTATAAGCTGCTGGGTGAGGATGAGAGGAAGGAATTTATGGAGAAGATTGCAACTGAGATGTAATAGTTGGTTCATAAAGAGGCATGTATAAAGAAGCGCGGCAGAGCAGTGACTTAACGATTAAACAGATAATAGAAAACTTATCCAGATCTCAAATTATATCTATGGTTGTTATCACTTCCCTTCACCTCTTGGTAGGCTCTTCACCAGAGCATACTAGAGTTATCTACATTTGTCCTCCTTCTTTTACTTCCTTAAACCAGTTTTGATGTGCCCATACACTCTTCGCATTGTCCACAGTTTCTCCGCTCTTTTCTGCCACCCATTGTCCCCCTTGTTCAGCCTTCTTTTCTACAAGATCAAACCAAGAAGTTACTGATACTAACAACTTATTGACCTCTTCTTCACCCTTTTTAACTTCATCTTCTACCTTGCTTACTAACAATGTTAATGTGGATAGAACTTTACCCTCCCAGCTTTCACTATCAATACTATCGGCTTTAGTGCCTCCCACAGCTGCACCTACTGGTACAACTCCTACACCAGCTTCTGACATTGTGATGGACTGAAGCTTTGAAAAGGTAGATCCAGCCTTAACAAGGGGAAAAGTTGATTGCCATTGAGCCGCCAAGGATCCCCCTTCTACTCCAATTGCAGCGAACCCAATCACATTGAGAAGCATACCTAAGAGTGCTCCAGTAGCAGCTGCCGCTACTCCACCTGCGATCAAGCCTCCAGTAACTAGTACTACAGCACATTCAGATGAAACTTGAACTTGAACATCGTCATCTGTTTCTGGCGTTTCCGGCTCGTGGTATTCCACTTGAATATCAACAGCATCAGCATCAGCATCGGCAACAACTGCAGGATGCTGCCTTAATGCCAATGTAATTGTAAGTAGAAGTAATCGATAGAAGGATTTCATGATATCTTTTAATCCTTCCGCCATCACCAATGGCCAATGAGAGTAGATTCAAAGAGCATGCAGACAGACGCTCATCACGAAAATTTCAGGTGAAGTTCACCCTCTTTCACCCACAAGAGTATCTAATGAGCAACTCAATCATGCGTCTCCCCCTTCTGTTTCTCGTTATATCAATGTCTAGTACCATTGGGTTTATTCCAACTCGACCATTGAAAGAATTCAATCTCAAACTTGCTAAGAGTCCAAGTCAAGCTGATCTCGACAACCATGCAAATCAAATGAATCCGAATAACGATGCATATTGGGACTCTCGTGATAATGACGATTATGATCAAGATGATCTTGATAACCATTCGAATCAGATGAATCCTAACAATGATGCGTACGATAATGATGATAACCATGCAAATCAAATGAACCCCAATAACGATGCTTACTCGAGCTCTCGCGGACATTGAGAGAAGTCCCCAGGATGTCAGTATAGTAAATGGTTGTGTAAAGTATATGGATAATGATATGTAAAGCCTTTAAGGATAGTTGCAACATCGTAACACTACAACCCTATAAACTCTTTGCAAAATCACCACCACCTAATGAGGTATGCATTTCTACATATCTCTTATTACTCTTCCCATTCAACCCATACTCTGTAGTTGTACAAGAGCTTACAATAATCATTATTGAAACAATAAATACTATTCCAAACATTACTAACAATCCCGATTGTACATCTACATCTGCCTCCTCTACCCAAATATATTCAACTGTAAAGCTCTTCTTATTTGTAATTGGAGTTTGATATTTTGTTTCACGATGCACTGCATGGATATTACCATCACTCCCTGAATAGACTATTGTTATTATTAAACTTTGTAACATCTTTTCATTATTATACTTATTTGGATTGTAAACATCTAACCATGGTATATTGTGGAAGCCTTCGTCAAATGCAATTGATAGTCGCAGATGTTCTGATATTTCACTTATCCTCCTATTATTCTGCCGTGATGGTTTGTTATCCTCTGCTAGTCTTATATCATCGTCGTTGAGTAATGTAGATATATCAAATCTTGTCTTTGTTGATACACCAAATCGAGGTAAATGATGTCTATAAGCCTCCAATGTTGATGAGCCTTTTGATGTTGTGTGTGTTTTAAGTAAGATTCCGACAGCATCACCTTGACGATATGCACATATACTTCTAATTGAGATTGAGATTAGTAGGAGTATAACTCCGATAATGTTGACGCTGATCATTGTACAGTTCTGTTACTAGTAAGAAACAGGCGATGATGCAAAGTAGTTGCTAGAGATGTCATGAATAAATAAAGGATACATATCTTTTCTACAAAAAGCATTGAAGGATAGAAGAAGTGATAAAGGATGAGGTCGGCGCCTGGCTTATGAAGAATGTTATGTCCTATTGGATGGTTCTAAAGTGATATATTGTCCTTGCCGAAACCACTAGACTTAGTGAACAGATTCTTTTTGCAACATTCTTTTGATGTATCTATAAGGAACACAAGACACAGTTCATGAGAGTTTTATCACTTCTAATAATCGTCATATCAATCGTCATATCTTTATCATCGCTACTCTTCTTTGGACATAATTTGATATATCCATCTGTGTCACCGTTAATCGATGACACGGTCAACACTTGTGATCTTAATCGCCATACTAAACTTTATCGACACTTTCAATTATCAATTGCAACTACATCTTTCATATTATCAACATTTATACGTACTTTGATTGTATCACCATTGATGTTCATAGAACGACGATATCAATCAGGTATTATGCTTTCTAGTATTATAACAAGAATCAATGATATATTAGATGATTTTGAATTATTACATGTACATAAAGTTTGGGAAGATGTTGCAAATCAGACGACTTGTGTATTGACTTCTTCTTCTTCAAAGAGAGCATCAAATAAAGTTCCAGAGATTGATTTGAATACATTAGTTCCATGTCAACATGCACAGTCATATCTATTACAAGAATATACCAATATAGATTATGACAAGGAAGATTCGTGTCGGCTGAGAGATGTTATCACTCAACAACTACTTATCAAGTATGTCAAACAAGTATATGATGAGGATTTTGAACTGTCATCTCATCCTATCATATTGAGGAATGTATGGTCATCTGAATCATTGAATAGTAGTGAACGACGTCTAACTCCCAATGGAATTCTTAATGATGAGGAACTTGCCAGTGTTCAATTGCCAAACTACTTTTCAGATGCTACCAAATCTGGTTATAATGCGCTTGTACCTGATGTTGTAAATCAAACATCATTATCACAGTTTGTACAAGGGATATTATCAGGGGAGACGCCAAATGCGAAGATCGGCACACAAGTTATCATTGAGCAGATACCAGAGTTGAAAGATGAGATAATACCATCATCATTAGCGAAGTCGCTCTTCAATTGGAATACATACCTCGAGGATATCAAGGAAAGAATAAAGAAGTGGACTGGTGAGTGGATAGAAAAGATTCTACCACCAATGTCGTACTTTCCTGTCTTCATAGCAAGCAATCATCAGTCTGATGATGATGAAGTAGGGACACATCCACGAACTGATTTACATATGGAACCGATTGGCAACATTGCTTCTCAGTTACATGGTACTCGTCAATGGATACTAGTACCAACCAAATGGAGTGCATTACTATGGCCGACAGTGTCGAAACATAGAGGATACTTTTATGCCAATATCGATCCAAGTCAGCTGACAGAAAGACTAAGCCATGTACCTGTGGTGTATAACTGCACAACAGGACGAGGAGATATACTTTGGATACCGCCATGGATGTGGCATCGTGTTGATTACAACAGTAATGATGACGAGGCTGAAACAGCAGAGGACAAGCTATCTATTGGAGCATCTGTATTCCACTTCTTTCCTACTTTGTTTGTGAAGACCAATCCTTTATTTAGTTGGCTCATATTGCCTTTGTTGATACAAGAGATACTTGGCTTTAATGTTGAATGATGACTTGGATAAACATATTAAGAGCCGAACATATTTCATTCAAGTACAGTTTAAATCGAATTAGTACCAACTATCTATTGGACCATTAACATCCTTAACAAAACAATACATCTCCCAACAAATCTTTCTCTCAAGTCACTAGTCACTTCTCCATTAAGCCTACACACAACCTTAATCAGCTCAGTTATCAGAATATATGAATATCCTTCGACTCTTAAACTGAGTCCAGCACAGATAAATGATTGAAATAGCATGCATGATCAACCACCAAAAGACGAGGACCCTCATATCATGTCTAATATCCACATTATCCATCTCGAAAAACCTTAAGATTCCATTACCGTCAGGTGTAAAATCTGCTATGCCAGTGTTGTTCCCAAGCATTTTGTCAGCAGCATCACTACTCATTAGCTGATCAATACCGCCATATTTATTGTCGATTGTGTCCATGGCTTCATCACCTTTATTCCCCATATCAAATGTCACATTATGAAACTCTTCATACATCATGCTTCTAAACCCATATGTCATGAAGGGAATGTAATACAACCACTCCAACCCATTGGGGAACTGCGATGGTGCAACCAAGAAGCCCATAAACATTGCAAATACACCAAACAAGCCACTGGCAATACAGATTGCACTAATCAACTCGGGAGATATATGAGCAACAAACATGGATGTTGCATCAGCACAAAGGAATGTCAAGAAGAGCAAAAACCAATAATGAACTCCTCCTGTCAAGCCTGTCATCGGTAGTATAATGACCGTAACAAGGACTGAAAGAATAAGACAAACTGGAATACCCGCTAGTGTTTGACTAGCGTGATACAAAGCTGGATGATAAAGATGATTCCGAACTTCTTTCTCTACAATAGCCTTATCAAGCATTGCAAATGGTACTGTAAAAAAGAGAACAAGCGTGAGAATTAGGATCATATGACTAACATAATGAATGAAAATGATCATACTCACTAACTGCTACCGACATACTACTGCAAAACGCCATGATGAAGTAAAGCAAAGCAGTCCTTGATACGATGATTGAATGAGGAGTTTGTTTTTCAGTCAGATTAAAGAAGAGGACCCCAACCACAAGAGACTAAGAGATAGAGGGGTATGTGATATGTGAGATGACGAGTACATTTTATTATTCACAAGATGTCCTACTTGTCTTACCATGCCTGCATAGATGACCACTCGAAGCCCCAAAACTACTGGATTCTTAATAAGATTGACGAACGATCGTCTTGAAAGTTCAATTGCATTCCTATACTTGCGGTTTGCGTACAACTCCATCTTGTTTGCAAACTTTTCAAGATTGCCAGTGCTTGAATCTCTTCTAAAGACTGTAGATTTAGCACCTTTCATTGTAGACATGCCAGATTGACGCGTGGAGTTAGATATCTCCATGTGTTTAAACTCTCTGAAACATCTAGACCACAACTCAAATGAATTGGCCGTGGCTGGACTTTCACTAAGAGCCGTGGATTCATCTGACTTGGGATTTTTGAATAATACTTCGATGAAATGATCGGCTGGGTTATACATCATGGGAACCGGATGACCGTACGACGAGAAGAAGTCATTCATATTCTTTCGAGCCCCTTGATACATCAAACGTCCTTCGGCAAGTAGAACAACTATAGGAAAACAGAGTGACCAATGGGTAAATATAATTTACAGCAAAAAGACATAAGATATACACATCCTTACCATTATCAATAACCTCCCAAATCTGAGAAGAAGGTTGATGAATCGTAACAATCACTCTACGCCTCCTTCCAGTGGTTGGATCCGTTCCACGTGCATAGCTGTGTAAATACTCCATTAAAGCAAGAGCTGACTCTGAATCAAGGCCGGACTATATGGTAATAAATGAGAATACGAGAAAATAGGAGGTCAATAATATACACACATCAAACAAGAGACATACCGTAGGTTCATCAAGAAACAAGTTCAAAGGACTTGATAATGCCTCCAATGCAACACTTAAACGACGTTTTTGTCCACCTGATAATCCACGCTTGAACATACCACCAACAACTGTATTCCGCTGGTTAATTAGACCGACCTCTGATAGTATATTTGTTATAAGTTTATCAACATCTTGTTTCGTAATGTTGGTATTAGGATCCTGCGGTGTACCATTCTCACCCCACTCTTCATCATCACCATCGTTATCCTCACTGCTACTACTATTCTTTTTAGATGAACAACAATCAAACAATGGCTTCATACCCGTAAGTCTAGCATAATGTTCCATATACATTTGACATGTAAAGAATCCATGTAATCGATCATCTTGGGGGACGTATGCATCATCATCTGGTAATGCCACTTGCCCTGACGCATGTACACTATCCCCCAACATACCAGTTAAGAAATCCAATAGTGTAGTCTAAAGTTAAAAGGAATAAATATGTATGAGATTTTGGACATAAGACATACAAATATCCCCAAAAGAATTTAATTAATCCAAATATAATCTCTTTATCACTTACCTTCCCAGCACCGGATGGTCCCATTAATGCCGTAACACACCCTTCGGGAAATTCGGCATGGAACGAGTGTAGTATAGTCTTAACATTCTTCGTTGGTTTACATTTCAATTTCCCCTGTCCTAATTTAGGCTTAGTCCGAACAAAATCAACATCGACATGACCGGCATGTTTATTATTTTGTAATATATCGGAGGATGATTTCGATTGTAATCGGAGTGCCTTCTCGAGCTTAGCTTGTACATTGTATAAATCTTGTTTTAAGTTGTTTACTGTTTGTGTTGCAGTTGTATGGTCATCTGATGCAGCTGATATAGTACTGGATGTAGATTTTGTTAATGGTTGTAATTCTTCTTCTTTGGTACTACCGGTACTATTGGATATAGTTGTTGTAGTTGCAAATCCTACAGCTTTACCTTTTGGAGAAGGATTGGTATTATCGTCCTTTGCAATTGTTGAGACATTGTTGGAGGTGTTGCTCTTTGTGGTACTTGCCAGCGGCGAGAACGGGTTACCCTCGAGAGTAGTGCTATCAGTGGTCATGTTCTATATCCTATACTTCCTTATCCTTGGTAATAGGCGTGTAGATTCTTCTGCTGTTGCCGCTCTACCCGAGAGCCTCATTTTTAGTTTGGCTCAACTCTTGGTTTGGCGATAGAACGTAACTTCGTTCGATCGCCATAGATTGAGTGAAGAGTTTGAGATTAGTAGCGAGCAGAGTGAAGAGTTTGAGATTAGTAGCAAGCTAGCAGCC
>Ga0214478_100761_pt1 | contig 18029 bp, 9 predicted proteins | sample M1_20Mar14CPVII9_2_FD_178001 | JGI IMG/M metagenome (GOLD analysis project Ga0214478, IMG submission 178001) | Marine eukaryotic communities from Monterey Bay, California, United States - M1_20Mar14CPVII9sort6BwellD7 | ecosystem: Environmental > Aquatic > Marine > Unclassified | place: USA...
CGGAAGATTGATGTATTAGAGAAGAAGAGAGAACCCTTTACCTCTGACATTGAACCAATCAATGCATCAATGGGAAACTCTAATAGCAACACAACAGAAGATATATGTATGCAGATTGCAGAAGATATTGAAAATGATGGTTCAGAATCAACAATGTCAAATGATGAAGAGGAGGATGAGATACATGAAGACAGTCGAGTTATGCTCCATGATCCAGCATTAGAAAAAGAGCTCGAAGAATACCGACAGGCATTACTAGCCACTACGGTAGATGAAAGTAGAAGAGAACGTTCACGAGCTGATAGTATTACCTCATCCGATGATCATCCAGTAGCTCCTCAGGATGTGTCAATCAAGAGCAATTCATCTGACAAGATGATCAATGTTAAAATGCTTGATGGAGAGAATTTCATTACGTCGTGGAACAATGTCGATCTACCGTCTCCTCCTGATCATGACTTATATTCGCCTATTGTTGATACTATCCTCGAGGCTTGGTCTGAAGATTCTGGCACTCGATCAGCTTTAGTCGATTGGATAGAAAACGTATTGAAAGGCTCAAACACAGATTCTATGCCATCACTGAAGCTTTCTGGTTTAGATCATACCACACGCGACGGTTTTGTAATGCATATTTTGCCGCTCTTGCTTCGTCGCAAAGATATACATGTTCATCTTACATCACGAGCACATCGACACACGTCGTATGATGTTGCTGTAAAAGTGACTCCTTTCTTTGGCCAAAATGATAACAGATCAGCAGCTTCAAAAGATCTTGGGACTATACAACAAGGGCAAACTTCCCAAGTGAACAAGAATCTCTACGCATATCAGGCAACAAAGAGCGGTGCAACATCAATTGTTGACGAGAGTCATCTTGATGGTATTGTAAGCCCAAACAAAGATACATTTACCCAGCCATTTTTAAATATTGTCCGAAGCGCTTCTAATGCTGGTTCAATTAGTACTGCTAGTGCTGTTACGTCTCCAATATCAAACCGTACAGCGAGAATACCGTCAATGTATGGCAGGACTAGGTATACTACATCGTTGTCAAGTGAGGAGATGAAACAAGTCGATGACACTCCCTTTACTCAAGATTTGTCAGGGGTTGGATCTCCATCGTTAGGTGACGATTTAAGTGCAGCATCAAGTGGTGATGATGAGGAAGATGAGAGCGCTGATGATGTAACAGCTGATAGTAAGCAAAACCCGTCTAGTATTATGACATCTATTAGTGGAGCATTCGGCGGCATGCTGTCTCGTCGAAAGCCCAACGAGATCATGCCCCAATCCCCGATGCCTAAAACGAGAATGCAAGCTACACAACCAAGTGAAGAATATCATCGTGTTGTTTCTGCTCCTCCTGGAAAGATCAATATAAGCTTTGTTGAGTATCGTGAACATACTTTAATTAGCCATGTGTCGAAGAACTCTCCGCTCTCAGGCTGGGTGTTTGTAAATGATGTCCTTATAGCGATTGATGATGTTCCTGTTAGTGGGCTCCGTACAAGAGATATCGCAAAGTTGTTGACTGATAGAGTAGATCAGCAAAGGAATTTGCGAGTGGTTAGTGCAGTTGCATTGAAAGAACTTCACGGGCCTTGATGTTCCTCGGTCACTGAAGATCTTGTTACAAGAAGAAACTCTCATCTTAATGTTAGGTTGTTTCTATTATTCAAGTAAATAAAGAATCATTCATCTAAGGCATTCTTCTTTTCTTGAACGGGTTCGGGTAATGAGTGATGTCTGACACGTTTTGTTCTTAGTTCCACGGCAACCACTGCTGGTGAGATGCTTGATGAAGAAGAAGGGGGTGAAGATAATGGATTGAGTGATGATGAATTTGGTTCAATTGTATCTATTGATGGTGTTGTTGGAGGGTAGGTTGGTAAGCTAGTATCCCCCACAGCAGTTGTTGAGGGAGAATAGCCATTATAGCTATAACAGAGAATCACTTCGTAACCCACTCCTACGCCATAAGGCTGAGCACCAGTTATTTTCCCTTTCTCTCCATTATCATCTATGAGACAGTCACACCAGCCTTGGTCCTCATAAAAGTTGACGCCAACAAAAGATTCATCAAGTGAAAATGCCTCATTGCAAGCTTCAACACATGCCCCGGCATTATCTTCACCATCAATAGATTTCCTTTCATAGGGAAGGAAATCAGAATTTCGACATGAGCCTTTCCCTTGAAATGTGAATCCATCAATTAATGGTATGAACTCAGTTGGAGAGGTTGTTGTTGTGGGAGATAATGTTGGTGCAACTGAAGTAGGAGAACTAGAAGTAGGAGCCTTACTGGGTGCCGCAGTACCAATATAAGGAATAGAAAATGGCACAACATCTTTAACGAATTTTCCCGAGCCGGAGGCAATCATAACTCCTTCTATTTCTATTTTGTAATATCCACCATTTGTTATTCCATCTCCAAAACTATCGGAAATGGTGAAATTATATTTGCCGTCTGGTAAGCATAGTGCATGTTCATTGTAGTCGTTTGAATCTTGCACCTTCTGTTCAAACACTATTTGTATATTTGACCGAATAGTTCTTGATATAGTCCAGCTTAGTTCTCCGGGATATTGGTCAGATAAAATGATGATTTCTGCACGGACATCATCAGAGCAATCAATACTCGGCATCACTGATGGAGTATTAGTGGGAGAAAGACTGCTTGTGGGTGATATGCTTGGGAGTGAAGAAGTAATCTGAGTCGGCTGTGTGGTAATTGAGGGAGATATGGAAGGGAAGAAGGCCCAGGAAGGAGAGACTGATGGACTTGTGCTCGCAACAAATGGGATGGAAAACGGAATGTTTATTTCTTCCTCTGACTGCATCTCTCCCTGTATTACCATTTCTCCCCCAATAGTTATGTTGTAATAACAGTCATCATCATAGCAATAATACTCTCGATAATAAGTGAAGTGGTATTCACCTCTTGTCAAGCACAAACTTTCTTCTGCATTTGGAGCATCTTCAAGTACACTAACTTCGACAGTTGTACCAATTTCATTATTGAGAAGGTAATGGCCATTTTCTTGGCTGATATACACAGTTGATATGTCAGGGGCAGTGCCATCATGAAGGTATTGAGGAGTAACCAGTCCAGGGACATTGCTGTATATAACTGCTGCTATTCCACCGCCATTCTCACAGTTGGAAATTTGATCTGAAAAGTCACCATCCCCTTGCTCAATGAGACAAACTTCTTCTTGACAATCACATTGACTCATGCCTAGACCACAGTCACAGAGTATTCCAGTAGCATTTTTAGTGATCACACCATAATCAGAGTTAAAAATAGCGGCACTGTATAGTAAGCCATTTACTCGCAATTTTACTGGACTGTTGTCAATGATTAACTCATCCCGTGTACCATTAATATTTGAAACCAATGAAAGAGCCCAAATGGTGTTGGAAGTGACATTAATGCCAAGGTCAAAGCATGAAGTCGGAGACATTGACACAGATGGCGAGTAACTTGGACTGAAAGACAATGTTGGGGATGATGTGGTTGATGGCATTAGTGACATGGACGGTTGGTGAGTTGGAAGCATACTTGTTGATGGTGATGGTGATATTTCAGTAAAGGGGATGGAGAATAGAATAGATGTATTGCGAGCTCTCATTTCGTCGTCCAAGAAATCGCCACCTTCCATAATCACAGTCCCTCCAACTGTTACATTGTACTGCCCACCTTCTGTCAGTCCGTCTCCAAAGCTATCATAGATTGTAAACTCATATTGAGTATTTTCCAAACACATGGTGGTTTCATATTGATATTCTGTATATCTCTTGTCTGCAAACCCTCGAAGAATAACTTCTGTGTCGTTAACTTTTGACAGAGTCCATGTCGTTTCTTCTGGATATTGGTCACTTTTAATATTGAAGCCAAATTCGACATCAGTGCAACTTGAATCCAATAATGATATTGTTGGGTCATTGTAGCTGTAACAAAGCTCGTCGCCGCATCCACCAGTGTCAGCATAAGTTATGGCGCCATTGTTCTTTTCATCCATCATGCAATTGCAAAGGGCCCATGTTGGCTGAGATAGAAAGTTGATACCAACAAAGGAATCGTCAAGTGAATATTTCTCCTTGCAAGATTTGGCACATTCTTCGATATCATTTGCTTCATAAATTGTGTTTGATGGTATGAGAGTTTCTTCGGAATTTCGGCAGCACCCTTTGCCAACAAAGGTATATCCATCAATTGGATCAAAGAAAGAAAGAAATTCTGCCTCTGAATTCTTACACAGGACATATCTTTCAATATCATACCACGAGCCTAAGAATAATCCGTCTGCATATGAGTCATGGACAGCAAACCAGCTTGGAGCACCGCCAGCTATGTATTGGAAGTTGTAGACGCGTTGACTAGCATCAACATACTTGTTTCTATCGTTGGTGACATAGTAACCATCCCCCCAAAGAGGGTCTGATGCTTCCAAGTTTGAATCGATGGGCAAGATTCCTAGAAGATTCATCAATTGTGTAACATCTGCTTCTGCCAATGCTTTTATATCGTACTCCCAGTCGGCTACCTTCCATTCACTGCCAAACTCACTTTTACAAATAGACTCATGATCAACTTGCTCTCTGACTCTACCAGAGCTAATCAAGAATACAGGAGAAGCGATGTTGGGAGCAGAAGAGGGAGACAATGAAGATGATGGAGGTGATGATACTGGACTGATAGACTGAACTTGTAATGAAGAAGCTCCATCGTCAAGCTTTCTCAGTGGAGTAAAAAGTTCATATACTACCCCGACACCAGCATCATTCTTGTCGTCATACGGAGCACCGACATAAATTCTATTGCCATCCAACGATACAGCATATCCAAATTCAGTATACCTAGCATTCGGCATGACCACATCCTGCTCCTTCCATATGTTGTCACTACCACGTCTAAAGACGTAGGCGGAGCCTCCTTCCAAGTCATTTTGGGGGGCACCAATAACAATGGTATCATCATCTATATCCACTGAATAAGCGAATTCGTCTGCTTCATCTGGTTTACTCGGCTTGAGTTTGGCAATTTCTGTCCAATTACCTGTTTTGTTGTTGGTATACACGTATGCAACACCAGTAATACTACCCCTATCAGCACCAATAACAAGAGTATCGTCTGATAATACTAAGGAAGAACCAAATCGATCATCTTGTTCTCCATCACTTGGTTTCAGTATTTGGTGCTCAGTCCAATCGCCACTATCTAAAATGAAGACATATGCAGAACCGTATCCTTCAATATCAGTCGCCAATGGTGTTGGAGACTCACTTTCATAATCCCCTGTTGGTGGAAGTATACTTCCATAGCCTAATGTTGGTGAAAGTGTTGGATACTCATTCTCCGAACTAGGCATATACTCTGAACTGAGCATTCGTGTTATAGGTGGTGGTGTCATCCAACCTCCTCCTTCAACTGGAAAAGGTGTTACTGCACCTAGAGATGGTGTAGGAGATGGTGTAGGAGGTGGTTCAGACGCTTCGTATGCACCCACCACAATAGTATCGCCACTTAATGCAACTGCATACCCAAAACCATTATACCTTTTATCATCACTTGGTATTAGTGTGGCAGAATATTCCCATTTTCCGTCATTACGTGTATATACATACACCGATCCGCCTCCACTGAGACTGAGATCGTGTTTATTACCTCTAGCGCCAACGACAAGTCTACTTCCCTCAAGTGCAATGGAAGAACCAATACCCCCAGCATGTGTATTGTCGGTCAAATTTGAAGTTTGATGCCACATCCCATCTGTTCTCGTGTAGATGTATACAAACCCGCTATCTTTGTAATCTCCGTCGTCATAGTTGGAACTAGTACCTTCTATTGATGGAGAACTTGTTGGAGGAACACTCTCACCATCGGCAACTCCGTCACGAGAATCCCCGTCTGAAGGTTTAGCAGCGATTGCTAAAGTATCTCCATCCAAGGCTATTGTGGATGTAAACCTGCTACCTTCGCTTGCTTCAACTTTGTCTTGTTGCTCCCACTTCTCATCAACTTTGATGAAAACATATACTGAATCTTGATCGGATACTACCATTGTATTTCCGTCGACAGCAATTGCTTTACCAAACTTTTCGAATTTCTCCCCATCTGTTGGCAAAACCTTTTGTTCATCATAAAGAGAGATGCTATAGCATCAATAGCCTCGATTGGCATATCATCCACTGACGTAGAAATGATCAACTACTTACACTTACAGAAGATGTACCTAGGAACTGACATTTAAGTGAGTAGATGCTGACATTAAAGGCCCTCCCCCACTTCTTGCATAATGATAGTCAATCTCAGTCGCCTCTCATCTAAGGAACATTACTCTGTCATTATATCATCATCATGTAGAATTACTAATACCATCCTTTACCTGTATAGTCATGTCGGTATCGATAGTATCCATCTCCGTATGGATCCATGATTTGTTACAGGTAAACACCTACCACGCATTCCTATGTAATTCCTCGATGATAATAAAGAAGCTCCACACAAAAAATATAACATGAACAACAATATAAGACCAGTCTTCGAACGTACTTCGAACGTTATCATCATCGTTGGTATAAGGTAATAATATATTAAAGAACATGTAGTATCATATCTATGGCCTTAAGGCCGCTGCGGCGGCCTATCATCATGCATGTATCTCGGTAGGATGTCAACAGCAAACAACTGCTCTTATCGGTCGGCAACATTAGTAGAAGCATACATATTATTATTATACATACTATATTATACCTCAAATTTATGTTCGACTGAATTTTCAGTCACGGGAAAATAATTTATTCAACCCACATCACTATAATTAACAACTAATAACAAGTTGATTTAAGTTTATCATGGCAAGGAGTAATCGAAAGACAAAGGCTGCTAAGCCGAAGAAGAAGGCTGGTGGTAAGAAGTCCTCATCCGCACCGGCAGGGAGTGGTGGCAACAACACGATGATCAAGGTTATGAAAGCCAATGACAAAAATGCAGTACTTGGTTATTATCCTAATGGGGCACAGGCGAGTAATGCGTGTGGTCGTAGTTCTAAAGATGCTGTTAGAAATGCATTAGACAAAAAGGGAGATAAGAAAGGAAATGTTGGTTCCGACGGTCTGTTTAAGGTTGCTAGGATTGAGAATTGTACTGAGCCCGTGGGGCCAACTGAATTAGGGATGCTGGAGGGAAAGTGGAAGATGAAGGATCATGCACCTGGACCAGGTTCTGGGTCTAACAATGCAAACGTTGGTGCCACCCTTGGACGCCTTCTGAACAGCTCAAATGAAAAGATCCGTGGAGATGAACAAAATCGTACCATTGGTGATGTTGTCACGGGTGTTGAGACTGAGGATGGCGAGCAACTAGACGGCCTTGTTGTTTTTGATGGTGATACGTTTGCTCAACTCATGGCATGGAAAAATAAGGGGTATGTTGCTAGGATTCTCAGTCGTCTCAGGAAGAAGGGTAGTAATAATGCATCACGTAGGATGGATGAGGGCAAGCAAGGAACATTCCCCCAGTTTTGGTACGTTGATGGATTGAGGAACGGACTTGACAACTACTCGGACTTTACTATCCGTTGAACATGTTTTAGTTAATGGGTATTCGCTTGTCCGACTATGTACTCCTTTACAAGTTAGATTACTCAAGGTTGTTTTAACATATAATTATCATTAGAATGTTACCGAATGTACTTCTCCTCCTTTAATTTGGCCCTGGACGTGGCCAGTTGTTAGCAAGATCTTTATTTACCTTTGTGTTTCTCCCACTATTTGGATTTGATCCCTCACGATCAGGCATCATAGAGTCTCTCTTTGCAAACCTTCTACCTTGTTCTGATGTTTCTCCTTTCATTCTCATCACTTCATTATACTTATCACGATTGGCCATATTACTATATCCCTTCATGATTAAATGCTTCTTCATCAACTCATATTCACGTCCAGTTTTACTCATGAACTGTTGTAACAAATATTTGCGTGTCTTGTCTTGTTGTGAGCCACGAGGACCTGCTAATATCAACCAAGTATTTTGATCTTGATCGACAAATCTATTCTCTTCATCTTGAAATAGCTTATCCATATGATCAACATGTGCTAGAAATATTTCCAATTGTGTATATCTTCCATATGGAGAAAATAAATTCAAGGCTTCGCTCAATAAGTCATTTTCACGTTCGAACTTATCCAAGAACTGATCTCTTCTGTATTGAACCAATGATTGCCGTTCTGATTGGGCAAAGTTCTGCTGATCAATAGTGCCATAGAGTTTGTATAGAGTATTGACTGTAACTTCTAGGAGTAGAGGGGTTGGCTGTCCACGCACTTCATTGATATAATTGATGGCATCCGTAACACTTTCATCATCATGGACATAATCATAATGTTGGTAGTATGTCAAGCTGCAGGGATCACCAGATTTGTTAGACACAAGAAGGTAATATCGAATGGGTACTTGTGTAGTACCAATACAAATCTTTCCATCATTCAATTCAAAAAGCCTATTGATGTATGTTACTTCATCAATCATGTGATATATCAAATCAATAGGCAATGTATCCCGACCTGACTTGTTGGTATCTCTTACTTCACTACTAATTTTGATTGGGGCCTGAAGGTGACGCTGTCCACTCTTCTGCCCTCCATCACTAACACCGTATGGTACAGTTAGCTTCAATGCCAACCAAGCATCACTTTGATTACCCTGCTTATCAATACCCGTTATTAACATTGTCCTTGTTATACTACTTGTTTGACTCTTGAAAAGATTCTCTGTACTCAATTTTCGGATCCGATTCAACAATATTGACTCATAATTGTAACTATAGATAGCGTTGAGACGCGTGATGGTATCAGATTCTAATGCCAATGATTTAAAATGAGAACCACGTTCAAGTATGATGTTACAAAACTTCCTCGTTAAATGGATGGACACAATTATGGCTCCATTCTCTTTGATTGCAAGCTTGCCATTGCCATCTCTGTAAATGTAATCTCCTGTAAACTCAATTGTTTTGCCAATATACTTCTTGTACTTTTTCAAATATCCATACTTTTCTGTCCTAGCTGCCTTCATACTACTAAACCTCATACGGGTTATACGTCTGTTAGATTTACCATCAAGTTTCTTCAGCTTGTCTACCGTCAGTTTTGCATGCTCACGTTCATTTGGATTTTGATATACGTTTGTTTCAATACCATCTAAAATCTCTTGTGCACCTTCTTTAACACTTTCATCACTATTGAAGAAATCATATACAAAGAGAAATGATGACGTTCTGAGTACATTGTTCAACTTTTTAATCGATGGCTCAACTTTAGTAGAGTAAGGTGATACTGATATGATATCAGAGAACTCTCCATAATATTCCTCGTCAACGTTTGACTTTGCCAAGTACCCAGAAAGATGATCTTTATACTCCTCGGCCATAAATAACGCAAGCTTATCATTTTTACTCAATTCTGATGCAAGTGTTGTCCATGTATCAACATCATCAACAATGAGCTGACTACTCTGGCGGTGGTAGTTTTCATCAACATAGTAGGTATTAGCAAAGATCATCTGTAATTTACTCTCGTGTGGTTTAATGTATTGATTGTTGATTGCAACATAATCATTAATCCTCCATTCAAATTCAGATGGTGCACGCATAATCTTCTCTCCGACCGGACCCTCCACAAAATCATAACTACAAGTAACAAGTAACTCAGCCATTTGACAAACTGTTTGTTTCTCCCATAAAGGTTTCTTTTCAACATGTACTCCAGCTGTACTGGCAAGGTGTTTGAAATCCCATAGTTCATCAATTGCTTCTTGACTAACTAATCCAGAACTAACTAACGTTGAAGGGGATGGTAACACAAATCCATGTTCCCTAAAATTAAATCCAGCTGCAAATACATCTGGACCAATTTGTCGATCAATACGTGTAGGACAATCACCTGAATCCCCAGCTTTAAATCCAATACGAGTACCACTACTAATGTAAAGGACATAAATACATTCACCATTCGGTAACTCATTGAGTAGAATATCTTCAATATTATCAGGCATAAAAGGAAACATCTGTTTCACCAGATTTAGCAAGATATCCCTTGCATCATGCATATCATTAGCAATGTAGGCTGGTACATTATTATCATGGAAGGGTATGCGACGCTTACATTTATCAACAACTACTTCAATGGGTAATTGCAATTTGCTTGGTAGAGGATGGCCAACATCATTAATTAACTCCTCTCCTAAGCCGGAGCTTGTCCAACCTAGATTGAGTTCAGTACTGTCCTTAAAATACTCATGATGTGAATATCCATGTATTACTCGTTCATTGTAATTGAATCTTCCACGATTATTAGGAGGGTCGGCACAAACAACGAGGAGTAGAAGGAGTAAGGGAAGGGTATGAGAGATCATTATTATGATTGTTTGGAGTATATATGATGGGAGTAGTTAGCGTTTGTTGGTTTGGTTTGCTGTATTAAATTATAGGGTGCACTATATATTCTGTCCAAGTCTCATAAAAATCTTTTCTACTACAAATAAATACTCTCCGAGTTTTTGAAGGTCGGGTTGTCAACAGTGAGGAGTAGATATACAATACAGTTATTACAAGAATGTCTACTGAAGGAATTTATATTCAAGACAATGAAGGTCATGTTGTGCCACAACGTCCGCCAGTATCATTACCACCACAACAACATGATGTAAACGTTACACCATCCGAGTTTGGTTCAACAATAAAGCCTAAACAAAATCGTCGTCGTTGTCCCAGTAGTAGTGGTAGCGAAGGAGGCGATGATGTAGGGGGTGATGGTAATACAGGAGTAGTAAATGCCAATGATGTCAGCGATGTTAGTACAAACCTATTTTCAGTTGATAGTAGTACAAAGCCCCAACAAAATGATCCAGATCCGCCACCAGATGTTGATGAGATTATTCCATCATATAAATCATATTGGAAGATTGGTATTGCTCTGTTTTTGATGTCTATGACTGCTGCATCAATTGCATCGGGTACTATGCCAATAATTGTTCCAACTTGCCTGGTGACGGGTGGTTTTATTATTATTACAAAATATTTGCCCGTACCAATGCCAACAAGTCCGACACTTCCATTACCATTAGTACCAACACGTCCAACACCATTAGTAGATGCGGATCTGCTGCAGTTATTACCAGTCAGGCTTGTATTACCAGTGGTTGCTGGTTTAGTTGTTGTTTTGTGTTTGGATATCGACATTGGTAGTTTATCCAAACCAGAAGTTGTTGATCCTCCTCCTGAACCTGAAAGTGAGGCAATATGTGATGTTGCCACAATATATGAAACAATGACAGCCACGTGTGTAGTAACTAGTAGTTCAAATGATAAGGGAAGTGGTGGAAAAGAAGATGAATGCTCATGCTACAAAAAAATGATGAAGGCACAGACAGATTTCAAACTAACAGATATGGATGACTACTCGAATTATTTGACTAGTAAATAGATTGGGTATTGGGTATTATTATTGATTGTAAGGGGATTAGATTTAAATACATAATACATAGTAGAATGATTACTATAACTCGAATTCGCCAGTTTCCTTTGCCAGAACATAAATTCACGTTGTTCTCTTTCGGCACTTATTGTAATATTGCTTGCTTCCATTGTCTCATTATTATTGCTCGTAGCTGCCACACCAACATAGAATTCTGGATTTGAAAAGCGAATATCAACCTGTGGCCCGTATTGGAGCCATTCTCCAGACTCGTCAGGCTCTTTGTAAAAGGAACTAAACTTGTCTTTCTCTTTAACAACTCGAAGCCATATACTCTTTTTGGCTGTTGGTAGAGACCCTTCACAGATTGGCACATCACACGCTTCCCAACTACTGCCATCTAATGATGTAAAACACCATGCGCCGCGATCCCAACCATCAGGATTCCGACAATAGTTGCTGTTCTCTCCTAAAGATGCATTAGGATAGTTTCTGTAGAATATTGGATTGTCAATATCATCCCACTGTAGACATTCCGTGTTATTTGTTGTTGTGCTAATAGTCCCCTGGTAATCAGTTTGATTGAGGCTGACGCAGCCACAAATTTGTGGATTGCTGTCTCCACACACAGATTCTGTTGAAGAATCTGGAGAGGAGTTATTACCCAGTGTTTCACAACCAGCACATGTCCGACGATATACGTTTTGCAAACCATCTTTTCCCGTGAATAAAGAGTATTGTTTTGAATTAGGATCCAATGTATCTCGGACTAGAGTGAAATGAGAAGAATGAGAGCAAGATGAGAGAAATCTGATGGAGTAATTCAATGAGACCAGTTGAGTTAATTACTCACACATAATTCCACCTGAGGTGGATTGCTCTGTGCTGACTTTGACTGAGAAAGCAAAGTCTCCTGTGACCTTAGTATTTACATACTGAAAGGAATCAGAGTTGCCCTGATGAGATAGATTACACAAAAGACAAAGTTAGATAGAGATATAAGTATAAGTATAAGATGAATGGTATCTAAGCTCACCAATGGCTCCGATTTAGCCTAAGGATGTAAGTTTAGAGAAATGGAGAGTTAGAATGAAGGAGAGAACAAAGGAATGATATTTTGACATCTCACTTACACCAATTCCTAATCCCGAGCCTTCTATAATCCAAAAATCATCTTCAATGTCGGATGTATAATTACCGACAACATCACCCACGGTAGTTGAAGAAAAGGTCAAGTCAGATATGTCAACATTTTCCATTGCAGTCCCAATAGGAGTAATCTGGTCAAGATCTAGAGTCATTGCTGTTTTGCCATATGAAAGGGAATACTCTGCAGACTTATCTGCCAAGGTCATGAACTTGTATGTACCCGGGGTCAAGCATGCTCGGTGGCTGTATAAAGAAGATGATTGAGAACCTAGTTTGTCTCCCCTTAAAATCACACCATTTGATCCAGATAGCTCCCATAATATTGCAGAGGTGACGTTTGATGGAACGACAAGATGAAAGTCATTCATGCAAGCTTCTTGAAGGGTTGTTTCAACTTTACTCAATAAGTCCTTCGCCATGAAAGTAAATGTATCGTTACTACATATTGATCCGCTGTGTAGAACCAACCCGTTTGTTTCATCTTCGAGGAGCTTGAGATCTTCATCAACGCATTTGTCTGTAAGATTTTGAAAGGTATATGTGTATACACCGTCATACAGACAGGGTGCTTTGGGGTCATGGGGGTCATTATGTTGTTCTTGGTAAATATATGCTTGCTTGCCAATATCAAACAGAGACGTGCTAACCCCGCCATCTTCTGTAACATTTAATCTGGAAATATATGTAAACACGGTAGAACAATTGCTAAGTGAAAACTGATTGTCTTGAACTTCAGGTGGCATTATATCAAGTGATGAAGATAGCTCAGGCAACAGAGTGCCGTTTATCAAGTTGAATAGTATCGAACTTGAACTAACAAACTTGTGGGCTCCTTTGGCAATATACTCTCCTCCAATTATAAGATCATAGTAGCCAGGAGACTTCAGTCCGTCGCCGCCACTATCAAATATCGTAAAATTATAACCGTTGGCATCTTGTAGACAGGCTAGATGGTTGAAGGTTGAAAATGACTTGTAATAGGAATAGGGACCTCCCATCAAAAGAGTAATGCCCTCGCTATTTGACAACTCCCAACTAGTTTCATACGGCGATCCATCTGTGTATATTGTCACGTTAAAGTTTGGCTTGCTTGAACAGAAGACACCAGCACTGTCACTTTCGTCACTTGTTCCTCTGGGCAGTAATGAGAAGCTAAACTTTGACACTGGAAAGGCATCATAGGCTTCCATAATTGGCAAATCACCATTGACTGATATGTTATATCCTGAGAATCCTGGACCATTACATTCCCACCAAGATGACTTGCAGATCTCGTCCTTCATTTGGAATGTATATGTCTCATCAGTTGGGAGACAATAACTATGAACAAGTTGATCTCTTTCAAGCAATACAGATTTAGACTCTTGCTCCACTTGATCTCCCTTTAACAGCTCCCATGAGACTATTTGGTCTTCGTCTGAATACTGTTCTCTATTTGCTGGTAGTGTTTTGTTCTGTGTCGTGACACTTATATCCAATACAACACAATCCTCGCTGTATGCATAACATTGGAAGAAACCAACACCCTCGATATCAGCAATACAGATTTAGACTCTTGCTCCACTTGATCTCCCTTTAACAGCTCCCATGAGACTATTTGGTCTTCGTCTGAATACTGTTCTCTATTTGCTGGTAGTGTTTTGTTCTGTGTCGTGACACTTATATCCAATACAACACAATCCTCGCTGTATGCATAACATTGGAAGAAACCAACACCCTCGATATCAGCATTCGGCAGTAAAATACCGAATGCACCATAGTCTTTATCACCATAATTCTCTTCCGAACGTCGCCGAGGACTGAAGAATGGAACTCCAACTGGGCTTCCAGTATCAGTTGACGAACTTACAAGAAACGTCCTATCAGAGTAAGTTGCGTCCCAAAACGCATGATATTCAGAATTGTAGAAATCTTGTGCTTTGAAGTCTGGCTTATTGATAGCCGCAAACCATCTGCTACCACTAAAAGTTAAAGTCACTCGATAATATTGGAGTAGCTCCTCAGTTTCATTCTTTGTCGTTTTCAGAAAGAAGTCATCATCCTCATAGTTCTCTTGCGATACCTCATCGCCCTTGGAACCAACACTAAGAAGAGCATCAGGACGTTCTGAGAGGCCATTGATTGTATATATGGGACGGCCATAACTTGTAGTGAAGTTACTTGACTTTATATCAGGCTTGACCAACAGCAGCTGCGTTCGATCTCCCTTCTCTATATTCTCAGCTGTCGATGATTTGGTAGATTAATGACATTAGTATCAATACACTCTAATAAGAGACATAAATGAACACAATGTATTACTTACTAACGAGTACATCACAAGGAGTCTCATATTGGCACTGTTGACCAAAATGAGTAGGATCACATTTACATTCCTGGTCGTCGTTACACACTCCATTGAAATTGCAATCTATTCAAAAGTTGATTCCACATGAACAGGTGGGGAGACAAAAGTGTGAGTGCGTGTGAAAGTGAAAACATATAATAGTGCACAACATCCCACTTTTGTGCTTACCTAGATTACTATCACACTCATTACAGATTATTGAAAGAGAAGCCCCTTTCTGTATTGTACCCACCCATATGTCCCATTCACCCTGGCTCGCAACCTCGGTAAGATCAAATGATTTTGTTTCGGCTGATCTAACCAACCAACTGTCACACTTCTCCTATGATAGATGAATAAATAGTTGACATTAGATGTATTCATGACTTCAATGTGATCTTGTTTAGTGCAAACAGAGCTCTTACCTCTTTAGATTCAGAACTGGAATAAGTTTTGTATGTTGTGTTTGAATCCTCTTCAAATTCAGCATCAGAATAAGTTTTGTATATGTTCGGATGGAACATAATCCACCGTTGGAAGTCGTTGCAATAAATGAATTCTGATGGGATGGTAGACTGAAAGGATTGATCGGATTCTTTGTTTTGTTCTACGAACCTTGGCATGCCGTCATGGGTACCATCTTGTTTATATACCCCATTGAAGTAGCTGGAAGATGTGCGTATCACAATTTATGATGATGAAAGAGAGGAGATGATAACATTTGTTAGTGAACATACGAGTTGCATGGGCAATCAAAGGCAAATAAGGTCAAGACCAGTCAATGGCCGAGACATTATATTAAACTCAAACATTCACACTAAAACAATACAAACACGGACTTACCTGTAGAGCAGAACTCTTTGGGATGGTTTATCATTCACAACTGCAATTGCACTTTCCCATATTTCATCACCAATGTAAGTAACAGTAACAGACTTACAACTATACGAGCCTTGCTCTTGTTTTATCCCAAAGTAAGTCATAGACAGAAAGACGGCAAGAAAATTGGCTAAATATAGAATCTTTGTTGTACACCCCTTAAATCTGTTGGGCAAACTCCGCTTAGCGGGTATATTCTGTACTTCCAAGTTGTCAATATTATCCGACCCTTCATGTAGTCGTTTGCCAAATATGCCCGTTTTACATAGTGTAAAGAAAAGGTCATCAACATTTAGGACGAATTCCTATCCCCACAACGATGCAATATGAAAAGGACAAGAGAAATAGAGTCAGCATATACAACCAAATATATATGTATGCAACAAGAAGTGAATACATATCTTACCAAGGCCACAATATCAAAGAATAAGCTAAGCACGTCATCTGCCTTAACTATGACAAAGACCAGGTTTATAAGAAACAAATAGCCTACAGAGAAGAATGATAGAGAGGAAAGTATCACCTTCCAAGGTGGGATAAGTTTAACCTTTCCGTCACCAGCATCTATCTGCAAGGATGATTTGCACGCATACCGGAGAAGTAGAATCCCCTGCACGGAGTCTTGTTCTGTCAATATACCAATCACAGCCTAGAATAAAGTATGTGGGGTATAAGTTTGTGACATAATATACTGGTAACAGCAGCAGCATTCACATATATACTTATACTCACTCCTAATACTTGTGATGCCCTTACTTGTGGCGTAACATCTGGTGGAATATTGAGTAGATTCCCCTCTTCTCCATCAAATGCGGATACCAAAGCAAGAACTAGACTACCAACTGCAATACCCAATATTGAGAATGTTACCAAAAATACCATAGTACAGACATTCTCCGTCATGAGCATCAAGTAACTACTCTCTTGGAAAGATAGTTCAGTATCGGATTTGTCATCATATATTGGTATTAAACTTCGGCGTATACTTGGCCTCCTTGATGTTATTGATGCTATTGACTTTTCATCCTTCTCGTCATCATAATCGTTAATATCAAAATTATTATGTGACGCATTGTTGTCATTAGTGGTTGTGGAATATGTAGTAATTAGAGCAGATGCCTCACCCCCGGCCTCATCATTATCATTAAATTGATCCTCATCTTTATCTGTACCCAATTCCTCATCGTCTCCAAGCAGTTATTGCTTTTCCTCCTCGTCTATTGTCTCCTTTGTTGCAAATTTAGCCAATAGTAATTGAACTTGATTCTTCAATGCATTCACCTCACTCTTGGCCTCCGAATGTTGTTTTTCTAGCTGTTTCTTTAACTGCTTAATCCTTTTTGAATGCTGCTTCTCTTGCTTCTTCAGTTCAATAACCTCTTCCTTCGAAGCATAGCCCTGCATCAAACTTTCTCTCTCGTCGTATTCCCCATCTACCACAATTGGTGGTGATGCGTCCTCTACAAAGTCGTCGTTCTCCTCTTGCATATTCAATTAAATATGAAATAGTTTTATTATAATATCAACCTCTGAATAGTATGGTGTTTGTAGTATAATAATATTGTATTGTATATGTAGGTATGAGTATGATGTTAGATTTTTGCAATCTAAATATCTATTGCCCGAACCAATGCACTGAAGTCTTACTCTCTAGAGAGAGAGAGAGAGAGAAGTTACTGAAATACTATGATGTTCTATCGAACAGAGATATAGACGATTATTAACTATCGTAGATATACTTATCTCCAGCCACCAAGCCCAATGTGAACGACACGATATCATAACTTATTCATGTGCAAAAAAAATTAAGCCTCATCACTGGTGTTGGTATCCTTCTCAAAAACTGACTAAATTAGCAAGCAGAGAAGTAAGAGTACCACTTCTCAACCACCACAACATATTCTGACAACAATGCCAATCCATCAGTATATTTGCTAGCCTATATCTCTAGGGGGGGTGCTAGACGGCCAAACATTGCCCAGATGTTGGTAGGATTTTGATGTTTCTCACACAAAATCTGCCAACAAGTGGCTGTAAAAGTGTGGCCCTCATCTCTAGAAAGGTGCTGAAGGTGGTAAATGACTGCTGCATGGGTACCTGACATGATTGCCATTACAACATTGTACATGTGCTATCATCACCACAAATCATCACATCAGGGGTTGGTGGGGCCAAATGTGTGGCTGATTTGGAA
>Ga0214478_100762_pt1 | contig 17998 bp, 21 predicted proteins | sample M1_20Mar14CPVII9_2_FD_178001 | JGI IMG/M metagenome (GOLD analysis project Ga0214478, IMG submission 178001) | Marine eukaryotic communities from Monterey Bay, California, United States - M1_20Mar14CPVII9sort6BwellD7 | ecosystem: Environmental > Aquatic > Marine > Unclassified | place: USA...
TTTTCTGCCATCTCTTGGGCAAGTTTGGCCATCAAGTGGGGGTATAGCAGCATGCAGGTGCTACAATAGTAGATGTTTGGCATTGTATAAGGGTATAACAAAGTGATGAACACTCCCAGCATGATTGTAGAGCCCTCAAACATACTTTTACAGCCCCATGCTGGTGGGTTTCATGCCTCAGATCAGAAAAAATCTCGATTTTCTGCCAACTCTTGGGCAAGTTTGGCCTTCAAGTGGGGGTATAGCAGCATGCAGGTGCTACAATAGTAGATGTTTGGCATTGTATGAGGGTATAACAAAGTGATGAACACTCCCATCATGATTGTAGAGCCCTCCATCATACTTTTACAGCCCCATGTTGGCGGGTTTCATGCCTCAGATCAGGAAAAATCTCGATTTTCTGCCATCTCTTGGGCAAGTTTGGCCATCAAGTGGGGGTATAGCAGCATGCAGGTGCTACAATAGTAGATGTTTGGCATTGTATAAGAGTATAACAAAGCGATGAACACTCTCAGCATGATTGTAGAGCCCTCCATCATACTTTTAGAGCCCCATGCTGGTGGGTTTCATGCCTCAGATCAGGAAAAAATCTCGATTTTCTGCCAACTATCAGGCAGTTTTTGGCCATCAAGTGGGGGTATAGCAGCATGTAGGTGTTACAATAGTGGCTGTTTGGCATTGTATAAGGGTATATCAAAGTGATGAACACTCCCAGCATGATTGGTAGAGCCCTATATCATACTTTTACAGCCCCATGTTGGTGGGTTTCATGCCTCAGATCTTGATTTTCTGCCATCTCTTGGGCAAGTTTGGCCATCAAGTGGGGGTATAGCAACATGCAGGCGCTACAATATTTTCCATATTTGAAATACTTTATGTACTTAGAAGTATGAACTAGATTTTATTGGGTGACAATTGATTGTTTTATCACATATATGCTAGTTTATATAATGGTTTGCCTGATTGGTAAGCCTCTTCTTCTGTCAAATCTAAGAGATGACTTGTAGCAGTATTTTTCAGTGCCTAAAATGAATATTATACCTTGACATGTTATCAACAAGGCAACTATATGTGTCATTCGAGTAAAACCCTTAGAACCCAATATCGGCCCAAGCACATATCCAATGACTTGACCTGAAGTAATGGCTGAATTATATATCGATGCTGTAATATCATTCGCCTTGGGTTGTACCTTTGGATCAGGATATAACATGGTTGTCTGTTCTTGCATCCAGGGTAATAACTGAATCCAGCATGGCGTGGGCAATAATCCGAGTAATATAACTCCAATAACTACCATAGAAAGAGAATTAGAACCAACTAGTAACACGGCTATCGGTGTAAGCATGATTGATATTGATAGAGTCCGAACATGTTTTGGTAGATATTGGACTAGAAATACCGTTGGAACATAGATGATATTTGACAGTGAAAAGATAAGCCCAATTTGCTTGCCAATGTGAAAAGTATTGTCTAATCTTGTTGCCAGTAGTGGTTCGATTGAAGTCCAGGACAGATTTACCATTGAGATAGCTGATGCCGCAAGTATGATCTTTTGAACTCTTAGAAGTGATGAGATTGTTGGAGGAGGTTGCTGTTGAGTTTGCTTCTCTTCTTCTTCAATGTTAATAGAGTGCAGTAGATTGTTGCTATCTTTTTTCTCTGATGATGTATCAATTGAACTATATGAAGCAGTATGACGTAAGCTGAGAGATGATGACGGATCAGATACAATCTGTGCCTCAACATCATCTGACTCAACAAAGCATCCACTATCAACATCATGAATCTCCTCTGATTCTTTATACCTCAAACACGGTGATAGAAATCTCCATGTAATGAATGCCAATAACATCATACTCAATGAGATAAATGTACTAAATGTAAATTGATAACCCATTGTATCGTATATATAACTACCAATTATAGGACCAATGATATATCCTGTTCCAACAGAGGCTTCAATATATGACATTATATTAGATTCCTTTGTGTCTGTAAATAATAAAGTAGACAATGAATAGTATCCCGTTGTTACAACTGAGAAGAATGCTCCAAGGAAGAACTGCAGCATTGTAAGCATCGAAACTATGATCAATTTCTTGTTGCTGCTGCTTTGTACAGCAGAGCTATCGCCATCATCTGAAGTATCAGATGATATCCAACGAGTCATTTCAAAGACATGACCAATAAACCAAAATACAATAGACATTCCAATCATTGAATATATCATAACCTTAACAGTACCGATAGATTGAAAGGTATGAGCAACCAATGGAGGGATTATTGACGAACCAAAACTAAATGATAAGAATATTATTGATATATATCGTTCATTTATACCATACTTTGAAATCTCGAGTGGTAATATGGGTGCAATAGTTGTATAGCTTGCATTTGCTACCATTGCAATTACCGAGAGAGATATCATTTGTCGTCTTTGTTGTTGCATTGCATTACTCAATGTCATTACTATTTACTATTGCAGTCAAAGGGTGTAAATAAACACGACGGTTTACGATACTCAACTAAGTCAACAAGAATTTACTTCCGTTGTACATATTGATCTCTCATTCTGGTAATGAACATGATACCAATTACGAACGAATTCATCACATATTCGTACGATAATATCATACTCTATCAGGTCGTCACACTCTCATAAAAGTATGGAGTGGTATAATATCTTTGAAGGAAATATCCTCTAGGTACTCGGATATGATAAGTAAGTGCTAAGAGTCAAGATTAATAGCCACCGGTCATCAAATAGTATACGTATATCTACGATACTGCATGTGCATGATGGAAGGCAAGTGCTCTCCTTCTTTCAAATAGTAGTGGTTCGATGACGGTATCCTTTTTAAGTGATAAGGATGCACTGTCTAAGAGGAGAGGCAGCGGCGCAGACATGCTTCTAACTAAAGTTCAAAGAGACTATCAAATCGGGTGTTGAAAACCCAGAAGCCTCATATTATGTGGAAACAAAAAGAGATAAGCACAGTTCTCTCTAGTAGCTCTCTTATTGCTTTTAATCTAACTTCTTCTCTCTTGTGATATATTGTTGTTTTTCTTGAGACAGCTGACTATTATTTGCTTCAATAACTCTTTTGATCCTACTCCAAACCAAGTCTTCTTCTTACCTACAAGACACTACTCTCCTCAGTAAACAATGGTTCATCTAATCCATCGACCTCACCTCCTCCTTGCTTCACACTCTCAAGTTCTTCCTTCTTAACTTGAGCAGGATGTAAAAGACAATTACCAACAGCCGCAATGAAGAATAATACCGTACTTGCAATTGTAGACTTTCCACCCTGAGACAAACTACACGTATCCAAGAAATCCATACCCAAAGTATTCGACTTTGTAATAAGCATATTGTCTTTACAAAGATTACTATCCAATATGATAAAAGATAAACCAGCACATAATGTGCAAACTAAATAACCAATACTACCAGTTCGGAATGATACATTACGTTTCGTTGACATACATCCTTGGAAACAATCTAACATTAATATCGAGCCGCCAATAATGATTGCAATTAAGTTAAATGATCGTGATGCTTTCCAATTCTTGTCAATGTTTAAGTCATTTGGGTATAATACACAATTATCCAATGATATGTCGATTGTACCATCGTTATTGGTATCAACTAAGCTCCATGATTTGTAGGACCAAAAACCAAAGTTTAGTGTAAGATCACTATCCAGTGATACAAATGATACAAAGCTGCAATAGGTACCGACAAATAAGAGAACAAAGGCGAATAATGCACAGAAGAATGGTATGCAGAATAGATATTTACTGTATTTGTAGTATTGTAGTATATAGAAGAAGGAGATAGAGATGGTGAGGTTAGCAGACAACAATACAATCAGACAAGCGAGTAAGTCGAATAGGTACCTAGCATTGCAATGATGATACTGAAACTCTCTGAAACTTACGGCAGAGGCTCGCCTTTCTTTGGTAGGAACGGTGGTAGAGGTTGCTGTTCTCCGCTCATTGCAAATGTATATTTAACTTATTAAAGGAGTAGAAGGTCGAATAGGAGTGAATACATATGTTGTGTAGTTGCAAGTTGCAATGCTATTAGCAGCGCTAATGCTGAATCTGAACTTCTTCTTTATGTCGTGGTATCCTTTTTTACTAATAAATAAGTAGCCGCCCAATACAAAACACAACTTATTAGATTAACCATGGCCAATCCACCAATCAAAGTATCAAGCTCGGGCTTCTCCATCATGACGACGATATTTGCCATCACGGGTAAGTCGGTGTATTGTTTTTCCCTATCTTTGTCCAATTTCTTCCTTAAAAAAATGCTCATATGATGTGTTACGACATGACTTCCTCTCTACCCAGCATTTATCATGATGTGGAGGCTCACTACGTTGCAACTTCTTAAAGTTTATATCAACATCTAGTACGGAACAACCGGTGACTCTGGAGTTAGGAATGTGAGTAATCTCAGTAGACAGTGCACCATGCTTATACTTTATTTCTCTTCTTAATTAGGTGGTATTATCAATCATGGGCTGCAGTAGCATCTACATCAGGCACTTACGTCTTTGAAAACATTAGTAAAATAAACCAATGTAAAGTTGGCTTTAGTTTAGAAGAATGAAGTCCACAACACAGTAGGTTGCTTATTAACCAAGCCGTAGATAATGGACGGCTTTCGAGTTAACTTCGTCAGGGTGATTATCTGCAATAAATAATGAGTAGATTGCTCGACGAGTGATTTTCTTGCGCTCCCGCTAATTCAAAAATTGTTACCCGAATCACTCTATCCGCTCTAGCTGTCTATAGACTAGCTCTCACTATACAATAGCTGTTACCAACTATTGCCCGTGCAACATTTAAAGTATGTGTCATTGTATTAGGCTAGCTGATAGTAGTATATATATCAGCTAGCCAATAGTTGGGGGCCGATATGATATCATATGATAAGATACCTTAGCCCCCAAAGTATGTAGATACTTCGCTTCCTTCTACTTCTTTAAGTTTTGAGCTTTGTAGTAGATCTCGTAAGTTCGGTGGCCTGTCCAAGTAGGAGAGGATAATTATAAGACGTTTTATACCTCTTCTAAGCTATTTTAATAAACACAGCCTCCTTACGTGCCTCTCCAAACACTGTGTTGGTTATGTAAGTGCATTACAATATTTGAGCATATCTTCTTGTGTATCTTTTCATTATCTCAAATCGTCTCATGTACACATTACAATTGCAAATATATTACATTAAATAGCCGGATATGACCGATATTGATTCAAGTTGGAAGGCAGCTCGTGTAAGTTCATATATCATTTTTGCATTTTACAGTACAAACTTTTCCCTATATTCAACATCTCTTATCTCTTCTATATAGGCATTCAGTATCATAGCCTTTATTCTCGGAGTTATCATGTTAGTTATTGCATCAATCGCTGCATGTTCAACTGGACCTGGAGATCTTGGTGCAACTCATCGGTTTGAAGCGCCTGCATACTTTCTTACTGCACTTTGTCAAGGACTTGTCCTGTTATTATTATCAAGTAATGCATGCAACAGTAATGTACTAGCGGATTTGAACACTCCATTATCTAACCAAGCTGAATTTGGCGAGACTTGTGAAATGAGCACTGGAGCAAAGTTTATTATCAGTGCAACGGCGTTTTGGGTAGGTGCAGCTGTAATGAGTGTAATGGCAAGGAAGACTGAGATGAAAGAATTGGAAGAAGCAGAGCTTGCCGTTGGAGGAGGATCGAATGACCTTTCTGAACCATTAACTGCATAACTAAAAAGTATTGAGGGTATATTCATTTCAAATAAAAGAAGGCAAATGAAGAGAAGCTGCAGTGTATTAGGAGGAGTATTATAGCGGGCAGTCAAAAGCGAGACTCAACCCTGAGAGGAAGCATGAAACAACATGAATGTGGTATCAACTGAAGAATGACTCGTATTGTATTAGTCTCTGTAGTACTAAGTTAAGAAATTATTGCTTTGACTCTAAACTTTATTCACCTATTGTCCATCTAACAGATTATTGAATCTACTTCATCACCCCAACTAAGGACATCTCATGCTCAAATGTATCATTTCATCTCACAATGTATATCTAATCTCCTCCCGATTCTACCACAGCCTGTTCAGGTACCGCATCATCAGTAGGTTTTACTTCCTCGGGCTTTGCTTCTCCTTCCTCAGCGGCAACAGCCTCTTGATCAGGCTTGGCAACTTCGTCTTCTCCTGCCAGCTCTGCCCGTTCAGCCTTGTTTGCAAGGAAGCTCGTCACAGCGGCACAAAACCAAAACACTGTGGCAGAAACAACAAGCTTTGCTCCAGTAGCCATTTGACAAGTCTCTTCAAAGGTGACATTGTTGAGGTTAGGCCCTCCTAATCCAGTTAGTACCCTACTATCACAAGCATTACTAGCCAATAACAATAGAACAAGTCCTTGACAAATTGTAATGAAGAGGTACATCGGAGCTTCCCAACGATGAGTCAAAGCATAGTCATTATCAGGGAAGAAGCAGCAGCCGTTGACACACATACATACGAGCATGACGACTCCGAGGATGAATGTGATGATTCCAAAGGCTATAATAGAAGTAGAAGAAGATGAGCTATCTTGGACATATGATATGAACAAACAATCAAAGAACAAAGCCCCTCTTTACTTCACTAAACTACTTACCCTGGGCTGTCTTCCATGAAGCATCGATTTGTGTGAAGTCAGGATAGCCATTGCAACTTTCAAAGAGATAGGTGCCAGATGTTGAAAAGAGTAGGGAGTAATATGCATAATACCACATACCCAACTCCATACTGAATGGCTCATCGGCTCCGGACACTGAATCAAACTTCAAAAAGTTACATCTGATTCCTCCAATCCACATCTTTGGCAAGTGAGGTATGATATATGAATGACAGAGTGTATGTTAGTATGACAAGAAGAAGAACATCTATTGCAATTGCAACAAAGGATACACCACTATGGCGATGGCAAATGTCGATCACCAACACAGACACTTACAAGAATAAAGGCAGTGACTCCAAATAGAATCGTTAATAGGGAATATCCCTGTCTGAAACACGAGGGAAATTGACGATGTTAATGACGATGACGATATGATGATCACATCTTGTGAACAAAATGAGAAGAACAATGAACTCTGCTCTTTATCCTCCGCCGCCGCCCATTACAAGCTTACTTATAGCTCCATGCAATTCTCCATCGGTTTATAGGCCTATCGATAGTTGACATTTCATTGCAAAGATGATATAGTTCTCCCTCCCATCGTCGATTACATTGTCGTGTCGATATTATCGACTGTCTATAAGAAAACAGGAAAACAGACTCACGATTTGTTGCTATTCATTGTCATGATGATGATATTGTTTTCTTCGAGATGATGATGAATACGATTGGTTGTATTTATGAGAGGATAGGGTTCGGGGGGTGTTCTCATATCTTTGCATTGTGTGGTGTTGAAGAAGAGGAGAGGCTTAAAAAATATTGCATGCAATATTTGGGCTAGGGAGAAATCTCCCGGAAAAGTAGCAATAGATATGCCTTTTACGGGTATATAGAACAAATAAATGAGTAATTGGGGGGTAACGTGGTAAACCTCTCTTATTCATGCCCCCTAATCAAAATGATTGGATCTTGTGAGAGCGGCTTCATAAGTGGAGTTCATTGTTCATTGGCTAAGATCATAATCAATACCTCTTCTATTCTATATACTAGTATACTACTCATCTTTTCATCGTCTATTACTCCTTCAATATGTCATCGATTGAACCATTAATTCGTCAATACGCCGCTGCATTCGACGGCACGCCTAAACCCTTCCCTACTCAGCTCTTCGATTCTCTATTTGCAACTACCTTCCATATCACCAAAGAAGAGTTCAACCCCGGTTTTGAACAAAAGCTAGAGAATAAATGGATGCATACAACAATCGATCGTGAGCAGGTAAAGTCTACACATGAGGCGTATATGGCCAAGGGTACCTATCTAACCCTTGTCCATTGGATTGCAATGAAATTGGGATAGGATTGGTCGATTGTGAGTTCATGCTGAAGAACGCCGATGAGGAGACAAAAGTACGCTTAGTTTTCACCATTAGGGATCATAAAATTGTCCATGCCAAAACTGTTGATTCATCCACCGCTGTTCTCAGAGCACAAGTTGGTGAAACTTTGTCTATGTTTTGGAAGTTTGGAGAGGCAATTGACAATAAAATTGGATTTACACAGATGCCTGCCGCCGCTGGTCATGACATGAACAGGTACCATCCACCAACTGAAAGTACATAAGCTTGTGTGAAGAGTGAAATACTAAACTCGGAAGGATGCATATGATATCCTTTACATAGAAGAGTTGAAATAGAAAGCAGAAGTTGAAACATAGACATTGAAGCAGCTTAAACTTAAAAGTAGTCTACCTTTATCTGTGTTACCCACTAGGTATCATATCATTTTCAGACGTTCCAGTTTCTCTTCAAGATCTGACACTGTTTGTGCAAGTTGGGCAATGTTTAATTCCATTCGCTCTTGTTTCCATTCTTGATCGACTTTGTTAGTCCTCAATTCATAATCATCCACTATTTGAAGTGTTCTTGTAGCACTTTCATCACGTTCATCTTCTACTACACTATCAAGATTCCTTGATCTACCTCGAACAATCTGTATAGCATGGTATAAATCATCTTGTGATACGATGCAATCCATTATACTCGAAGGCGAATCGACTTTGTCGCCACTCGAAAGCCTTCCAACAGACCTGGCCAAGGCGCGACTAGCAGCTGCTCGTGTTACTCCAGCAATCGAGGCTCCACTAAATCCATCACAATCTATTGCCAATTGTTCTACCAGTTGAGCATAACTCAAGATGTTGTTTTCTAAATGTTTCGTTTTCTTGAAATGAGTTTCAGCTGCACTCCCTATGGGTGGATTATTCACTTCTAGCCTCCCCGTTTCAAACATTTGCTTGGTATGAACCATCACTATACTACGGCGTTGTTCGACAGTCTTAGGTGGTTCAATTTCTATCTGTACTTCGAATCTCCCGGGTCTCAACAGAGCTGGATCGATCAACTCTTTCTTATTGGTCAGTCCAATCACCAATGTTGTCGTCTTTAATGGATTCACACCATCCATCTTAGATAGCAGTTGGTTGACAACCGAGTCTCTTGCCACTCCGGCATCGCCTTGTCCACCACCACCAGCGCCTCTGTTCCTTGCAATAGCATCAAATTCATCCATTACTACGACATGAATAGCCGCACGTCCTAATGCCTCACCACCATCGGTTTCATTCCATTTGTACTTGTCGTATATATCTAGGAATTAGTATAGAAGGGTGCAAGGTTAGTATAATACAATGTGATGAATCACTACTCTCCATATACTTACCTGGAGGATTATCAAATATGTCGCGCAAATTCTGTTCTGAACTCCCAACGAATTTATCAAGAACCTCTGGTCCATTAACTACAGTTATTGGTCGAAAGGGTGAAAGTATTGATCCAAGTTTCGAGGCTAGGAGTGTCTTACCACATCCCGGGCCTCCATAGAGAAGCAAACCTCTTGTGGGTTGTATTCCCAAATCTGCCAATAACTTGGGAGGAGCAGCCAGTGGTGTCCATATCCGAGTCTTAATCTCTTCCAATACATGATCTAATCCACCGACGCCTAAATTACCACCATCAAATCCTTTCCCTAAACCGGCACTTGCAATCATATCAGCTACACGAGATGCCGTTGCTTCAGTTTCAGATAGCTGTATATCTTTCAACTCTTGTTCCCGAGCTGCTCTTTCCATTGCAATTTTAGCATGATCAATTGGATGACGAGTCAGTAACCATGTCCCTCCTCCACCTGAACCACCGTAGGTTTGCTTTGTCAATGGATTGTAACCACCTTGCAGTACAAGTTCGTCAGAGGAAGTTGCAAGTAACGATGCTAATGTACGCCCGTCGGGACATAGTGGTACGCTTCCACTCTCAACTGCATCTTCAGGGAGGTTTGCTATTCGTTCCCAATTAGCTTCATTGTTATCATCAATTGTTAATAACCATGTTTCATCGCATACAGTTGTTTGTTGTCGTTCATTTAGACTTGCTCCACCATATAAGATGCATTGATTCTTTCTGATCGATGTTATACTGGCATCAATCAATGCTCGTGGATGACAATCATTCGATATTGTTTTTAACTTTGTCCATTTGTAAGTTTTGGTATCAAGCTTGAAAGCATCTGAACTATACTTGTCTCCAGTTGACCCTCCGTATAGTAACACATCTTTTAATTCACCTTCGGCTGCTTTCACATAGTTCATACTCCTTTCTTTAACTGCTGCCCTACTCTTGTATCCATGAAGATCATCAACTGCCTCATAACTTGTACTACTATCTTCATCATCATTAGCTGTTTGGGGAATGGCACAACAAGCAAAGTTACCCAAACCAATGTCCGGACCATCATTGTTGGTATTATCAATCGGTACTTCCTCAATACAAGGCGTAGGTAAATCATCATTATAAACCATAACTTTCCCACCATTACATATCAATGCAACTTTAGTATTCGATATAGCACATGCTACCAACCTACTGCAATCAACTTCATCAATTGGTAAGATAGCCTGACTTAAACTCCATTTATTAGTTAATAAAGATAATGTCCATACGTCTGATAATTGTTTATTTGTTTTGGAATCAATACCACCAAAGAGGAACATTAAATGACCTAATCTTGATGTTGCAGCGTTTGTACGGGGTGTTGGACGTGAAATACCCTGTTCTTTACGTGATATTAATGTCCATTCATTATCATTCGTAGTAGTATCGACTTTGTCCTTTTCATATACCCATAAATCATGTGTAGCAGTAACCATTGCCTCTTGTTTTTGACGTTTGGATGATGCCTCTCGTGCCTCCTTGAGTGTTTGACTAACACTTGTCTTACTACTACTATCGATCGATGCACCTGCTCCGTTTATATCTTGTAATGGAACTTGACCACCAAAGAGATATATCTTATCATTAACTACTTCTTCTTGGTTGCCATCATCATCATTACCATAATTTGATGGAAATGTGATGGATGATTGACCGCACACTGGAAGATGCGCGTTTCACAATTTATGAAGATGAAAAAGAGAGATGATTGTAACTTCTGTTAGAACAAGTGATTTTTCAATGACAATCAAACAAAAAGGCAAGTAATGACCAAAAGAGTAGCCAATATCACTAATACTTCACATTGAACACTTGAATTAACAATACAAACGCCAGACTTTCCTTGAGGTCCATATGTTGAGGGAGATCGACTCCATGACCAGCCGTGTACTTTATGTATTATCGATAGTATTGATAGGAATATTATTGTTTGCATATTTAGATATATCTAGTTGTCCTTCTTATATTATGAGCTGATGGATTGGATTATTGAGATGATTATTGGTGAGATACTTTGATGGCTTTTGCAAAGAAATTGGTATCCTTTTACTGGAGCTTGCAATTACTAAGAGGTCAACCAACTAATAATATATACTTTGCAGTGATATATGACCTTATTGGATTATGTATGCTATCAAGTGATGGTAGGCATGGTTGACGACTCTGACGACTGACGACCGACTTGATACCCCAACAAGGAGTTTCTTTTCTATTACCATGAAAACTAAGTTCTTTATTTTTTTATGAGAGTGGAGAAGATCGCAAATAAGGTGCACCATCTTGGACTTTGCTACGACAATACATTGCAATAATACAATAAACAACATAACAAAGATAATGGTACAAACAAGAAGAAGTAAGAGAAATCAGCCACAGCCTGTGGAGGACATCGCAACCGCCGTCGAGAAACCAATCGATATCGAGTTGATTGAGAAAATTGATGAGAAAAAGAACAGTGATGTACTTGGGTGTACTGATATTGGGAAGAAGAGTAATACTGATCTAAAGCTCGGAACTACAGAAAAGAATACCGATAGTAGTGATAGCGATAAGAAAGACGATTGGCGTATTAAAGCCGAGGAAAGACGTCAAGCTGCATTGGCAATACGAGCTGCCAAGAAATTAAAGATTGAACAGCAGCAGAATTCTGGTGTTGTTGGTACCGAAAAGAAGACGAATAATCCTCAGCAGCCGATTGTAACACCTGTTACCAATCCGTATAGTTCATCAAAGAAGTTATCTAATCCATATTCAAAGAAAGCGGTATCTAGCCCATATGCTGCAAAGAGTAGTATTAGTAAAAAAATAACTCAAGTCAATAGTCCACAATCTGATATTAAACCTCGCAAACTTCCAGCTGCATCAGCCAAAGTAGTACAACAATTACCCAAAGTAACAAGTACGTGGGGTGACTGTCGTTTGGATTTATGGGAAGAAACCTGTCGTTGTGGCGGTGAACGTAAAGCACCTGACACTCGAATGTGTAGTTGTCCAGCAGTGTTAAATGCAGGGCTTGGTTGTAATGGATGTAATGCAGGTGTACTTCTAATCAAGGGTGGACCACCACGAGGATTCTTCTGGGGATGTTCTCAATACAAGAAACGTGGATGTAAATATACTAAACGATTTGGACCACCACATGACAGAGCAGCGGCACAACAACTTGCCGAGTTGAAACAGGATAGTATTTCTGAGTTGAAACAGGATATTATTTCAAAGGCAAAGCAAGAGAGGGAGGAATCGGCGTATATATCTGACCCATTTGAACACGAGTGGAAGTCAGTATGTCGATGTTCGGGTGCCAAGATGTTAAATACATTCGAGTGTTTCATGCAAAGTAATGGTGGTTGTGGCATGCTACCAATTTGTCCCGAATGCACAACGGGATCGTTATTCTTAAATCGACGATCTAATGGTGGTGGTAGATGGTGGGGATGTTCCAACTTTAAGACGGGGACATGTGATTTTCTTAAGAACTACATTGAACACTCAAGCTGAGGAGAGTATAGTTGTATGTAGTATTGTTGGTCAAGAAGGGTCGGAAGTTAGTTGAAATGTGTACACAAGATGTGATCTCATATCACTGATGAAGTGATTGGTGATGAATATGAAGTGCCAATTCGTCAATAGATTATAGATCATGGGAGAGATGAGACGGCGTTATATTTAGACAGTTCTTCCTATCTTAACCATTATAGACTCGTTGTATACTACACTACTATACTACACCTAATCCTTTCCTCCTAATACACTAGTGCTTTGGTGCCCATCTCATGTCAAGTTCTACACCGGCCTAAGCCTAACAAACGAGCTGGATTACATTGAAAGTTGGAACACAAACTATATGACGTCTAAGGGCTAAACATCTAACTTCTTCTAATTTATAAAGCCGAGACCGAATCGTTTAAGTTCATCTCTCTCTGAATAATCTCTAATTCTCACACAAAACAAACTTTTATCCCCTAAGGTCGGTATTATACCTCTTCTCTTTCTCTAGTACTTATGCGTCACATGACAAAAAGTCCAAACCAGCTGGACCACAACACTTGTAGACAGCGGCAGAAATAAGTCCACGTTCCTGGTCATGGAATGCCCCACGATCGTTGTCGTCACGGAGAAGGAACTTGTCATCTTGAGCCCAAAGATGAACATAAGTCTGGATTTTGGGATTGTTGTTTGGCTCTCCACTCCTCCAATACTTGGCAATATTGCCATCATTGGCAATGCTTGAAAGAGATCCATTGAGGTTCTTCCATCCACCAGCGTTAGACCCTGTAGAAGTATCATCACATCCAGTAGTTAAGTAGTTTGGACAAACGTCGACAGCATCTTTCCATAGGCCAACCCATGCATTCTGCCTAACGTCGGAGTCTGCCTTGACTGCTGCAATGGCCCTGATGAGATCATTCTCGGTATCAATAGGAGCCAATACACAGTTGTCGGGAGTGGCGGCATAGAATTTTGTCCACTGATAATGCTTGTTTGGTTCACCAAAACCTGACGTGGCCGAAGCCGTGAAACCTGACTCTACAGGTGCAATGTTTAGCTCTTCTCCAGTGAAGACAGTGTAGTAGGTGAAGCCACCATTGCACTGTTCCCTCACATCACATGGACTTGGTGGTTCAGGTGGCTTAGGCCACCAGTTTGGTTCTGACGAATCAGTGGATGCATCTTCCTCCTCGACACGACGATTGACGGCGGCAGAATCATCGGCTCTCAACTTGGATGTCTTACGAACATCAGCGGCGGATGCTGATGAAGCAAGGATGTAGGCAACGACGGCGGTGGCGGTAGTAAACTTCATGATGTAGTTTGATAGTATAGTGATTGTAGTAGGAGAGATGTAGCGTTGGGGTGGATTGATAATTTATGAGCTTCAGTTGAATCAACCACTTGGCACGCTTTCTATTTTCTGCGATGAGAACTGGATGAGGAGATTGGAGAAACAAGAAAGAAAAAAAAAGAGCCTTACTTCAATCCTTTCGGCGATACCACCATATAGTCATTGTAATGAGAGTTTGAAAATGTGAGATTTGGGAAAGCGGTAATCGAAATGTCATAATGACTCATCATCTAAAAAAAAGATATAATCAGGAGTCACTTATTATGGTCTAGATTTTATGCAAAGATAAATCGATCTAAATATGGTGGTGATAGGTGGTGGGGATGTTCTAATTTCAAGAAGGGGACATGTAAGTTTCGTAAGAACTATATTGAACACTCGAGCTGAGGAGAAACTCATTTGAAATGATTTGTACACAAGATGTGATCTAGAGGTGTTGGTGTATAGATAAGGAGTTTAAACTTGAGAAATGCTCTCCAATGCAGTGCTGCTACTTTACAACTATCTACACATGATCATACTACAGAAGGATTGTCAAGGGATGACAAATGCATGGATGCTTTGATCCTTCTCATGGCATCGAAAGTCTTGCCTCCCTTTGCTTTTCATCTTGTCTGAAACGGCCATGAGCATATCATCATTCATCCAATGTATACCCTCAATATTGCAATAGACTGTGTGACAACCACCATCCTTTGGAAATTGCATAACAGAGCTGTCTTTGTCTTCAAAATCAAACAAGTCTGGGTCAATGATACCATTCGATATACCCAAGGCACTAGCAAGACAAACCGCACTATCCTCTTGAGATGTAATTGCAACTCGACCCTCAGTTGTAATATCGATAGCAGAGTAATCCAGGAATGCAGCAGATTTTGGTATGTTCACCACCCGAACAGTCTCCCAGAGGCAATCACTCCCTCCACCTTCATCATTCTTCTTCATTAGAATTACACGCCCATTCCCCACATCATTCTTCTTCTCTTGACTGCAATGATTACCCTCACATAATCCGAGGATATACAATTCCCCATCTTTATCTGGAAATCCAATAGCACCTTCAAAACCCTTCGAATCCCCTTCAAAAACAAACTCTGATTTGCATTCTCTTACCACAGTGTAGTCATCTTCTCCTAGATATAACTCTTCAATGATAGCATGATAATCACCGACTTCTTCCTTCTCTTCTCCTACACTATCGTCATCATCAACACCATTGTCATGATGATTATGGTATACACTCTCCCTAACAGCATAGAATAAACCTTCATGTTCAAATATAGCTTCATAACCACTATCCTCTTCTTTCCTTTCTGGATCACCAATCTGTACATTCTTGTCGAGAAGGGTACTAAATCCCTCGTGAACTTAGATATTGCCCATGATGAATCACATACCGAATAGACAGCATCATTAACTATAGTTACGTCAGATGCTTCAAACTTCTTTTGACCTCTTGTATCTTTAAATAAGGCTGCGTAGGGTAAGTCATAAGCGCTCTTCAATGTTTTCTTTGAGTATGATTTATCATTCTCACAATCGTACTTCTTTTCTTTGCCAGCTTTTGTTTGATGTTGTTGCTTTGATTTCCCGAGTAAAGAAAGACTAAATGTAGAAGGCATTGATTGTTGCTGATTTAGTAAAGGTATGATGAAGCATAGCAGACTGATGCCCATCAAAGATAGAATGAGAGGAGTAGATGAGTATCTTCTACTACACTTTGAGTTGTGTGTTGGGGACGACGACGATGCTCCGTAGCCATCATTGCAATTATTATTTGGTAAAAGAGGTCCTTGCTCTTCAATCGTCCATGTTCTAGAGTAAGATTATATCACAAGGCACTGCCGCTTACCATCTCACCAAATAGATCCACAAAGATCCAAATAAACTAGAATCATGAGAACCCGAATCGAGCTCTAAACGGAAAATATCAAACAATAGGCTCAATTCTTTCACCCCATATATCAACAATAACAACAATAAAATAATGCGCGGAGCACGTCCAACATGTCAAACAATGATGCCTGGCATCATTGCAGCCTTTGCCTTTGTCGTATCAATCTTTGGCGGCATCTATTGCAAATTTTTAGAATTCACAGATTCAAATAACAACTTGACACTGTCATTTGGTATTTGGTATTATCAAAGTTGGGGTGTATATGATAGTGCTGTACAGGGTACTGTTATTTTGGAAACTTGTGAGAATTATCCCGATGGTACGTATTGTATTAATGTATCTGATATGAGCATATCATAAATCTTTATATTCTTTGATATGTCATATTTTGTGCATATCATATGTCTATTCTTTCTCATGACTCATGATATATTATACCCTTTATCACCTGATAAAGGTACAAATATCGACAGCTATTGGAGGACATCACGAGCATTCAGTACAATGGCAATAATTATTGGAGGTGTAGTAACATTTTGGGCATTACTAGCACCATGTCTTAGTTCATCTAAGCGATCATTTAAAACATTCGGTATGGCTTACATGATATGTTGTCTCTTCATTGGAATATCATTATTACTATTAAATAGTACGGCATGTCATGATAATAATTTGATTGGTAAATTATCGGAACAAGCAGCCAACTCTGCTTTGAATGTGGAATTATCCTTCCCCGAGAGCTGCTCGATGGGACCGGGAGCGAATTGTACTATTGCGGCTGTAGTTTTATGGTTTGTTGCAGGAGTGGCATCATTAAGGGCTAATCCTCCAGCACCGGAACCGATTACTACTCAAACACACGATGTGACATATACCAAAACAACAGGAGAGGATGGCGCTGCGATTGTATCTGAGAAGGTAGTGAAAGGCACACCCGTCCCAGTTGGACAACAAGCAGCAAAAGAGGAGGTTGAACAAGCCGTGTAATAGGGAGTTTGGAATTGTGAAAGTTTATGATTATGCCTACCATATGTTTTGTTTGAATGTTTGGTGGTCGTGGCGAGAAACTTCGTTGGGGGATTGAATCGAGTTGGTGTATCTAGAAAGTGAATCTTAAGGTTTGTTTGGCTAGTATTAAATGGTAAATAGATTTCTAACTTTTATAGTGTCCTCATCACTCTGGTATAATGGATGGTAGATTACACAGGAGTATAATGAGACTAGAGTGACAAGACTGTTGTAAGTTATCTATGATATGTTCGAATGTGTATAGAAACAATATCCATATAACGATTGCTATCATCTTCCGAATTGTGACTCTGACGTCTGGTCATTGCATTATCAGTCTGCCTTTGACTTGTTGGGTATGCCAATGCTTCCATACGATCATACCGCATACAAAGAAATGTATTGATGTGCTTAAATAAATCATTTCAGCACACTCAAATTGCTCTTCATGATATCCTCTTTGTCTGGGTGTTCGTGTGTCTTTAGTAGCTTCCCCGTCTTCATATCCCAAACACATATTGTACAACCAAGATGATTACCACTCACAAGAAGGTTCCCATGACAGGATAATGAAAGGGGATATACATAATCTTCTTCATCGAGGCTGGCCTCGTCATCATTGCACAAGAAGGAGGAACTCCTAACATATGTCATTTTAAGACCCGTTATACGGTCCCAGATGAGAAGTTTCTTATCCATAGAAGATGCAACGATATAGTCATCAGCAAGAGCTACATTCCTGACTTCAAATTCATTCACAGTGATTGTCTTAGTCAAAGATATACTGTGTGTTGCTGCAT
>Ga0214478_100764_pt1 | contig 17992 bp, 18 predicted proteins | sample M1_20Mar14CPVII9_2_FD_178001 | JGI IMG/M metagenome (GOLD analysis project Ga0214478, IMG submission 178001) | Marine eukaryotic communities from Monterey Bay, California, United States - M1_20Mar14CPVII9sort6BwellD7 | ecosystem: Environmental > Aquatic > Marine > Unclassified | place: USA...
AATATCCTCTACCCTTCTTGGGAGATGTTCTTCCACAGCCGCCCAAGGTTCAATTGGATGACGTGCCCTTTCCCTTCCTTCTACCAGCAGGGGAAGGTAACGTACCATCTGTCTCGGTCATGACGCCCAACGAGTTTGTGGATCTTATAGCTCCCAAGCTTAGCCGCGATGAAGAGATATATGCCATTAGTATAGCCGACGCTGCAGAGGAATTCGTGGGGGTCGATGCTGCCAACTTTCTCCGAGGTGATGGAATCATTAGTACTCAAACGGCTCAGCTTGTATTGGCAGCCGCCACCACCGGATTATTGGGGAATAGCAATCTATTGGGAACGCCCGCCGCAAAGAATACATTAAACACATTGTCCGATTTACTCCAGAGATTGGATAGAAATAGCAGCAGTGAAATGAGTGTAGAGGATATTCTTGTCGAGGCTACGTCCAATTTAAATGATGTTGAGAAGGAGAGACTTGATGAAATTGTAACTGAGTTGACTCAACGGATATTACAACGAGTAAGGACACGGGTTGGTGCCAAGGCTATCTTCTTTTATGTTGTTTGATAAGTATTTAGGATAGTTTTGCTAAATGATATGTAACAATAATTTGTGTTGATATACTTGTGTGTTATACAAACTCTCTCTTTTATTTAGTATTTATCCGGCACTTTAAATCAGAGATTACCGTAAATAACCCCACATTAAGGCAACCCGATAAGCACAATTCCTTATCCCTCGCCTCAAATCTAAATGCAATCTAATATCTATAAGAACGATCCTGGGCATCATCGGCAGCATCTGACAAAACAGCAGTTCCATAAACAAGGATTCCACAGGAAACAAAGTATGGACCAGAATCTGAGAATTTAGCCCATGCCTTTTATTAATTAATTTGGTGAATTTTTGGATGGATTGTGTTGCGTTGAAGAGTAAACCCATCACAAAGCAATATTAACTTGTTAGTAACACACCAAATGAATAATAAACAATATCAATTGCAATGTTTAATCCTATATAACGTACCCTTTTGGGAAAAGTTTTTAACCATGGAACCATTATTTGTTGTTCAAATGGTGAAATGTGACGAGTAATCTGTAATATTATTGTATGGGAGGGGGAAAGAAGAGGCGTATATATTAAATGAGCATATCAGTGCCTAAAATAAACATAAAATAAATCCCTAATATCAACATGACCCGCAACACTCGATACAAATAACATTGCAATAGACAGAAGGAAAATTGAACATCAAAATATTGTGATTGCAATACACAACATCTCTCTAGCGGCCCTGAACCCTTATCCACCAACCCGTAAATTAAATTATAAACCTCTAACACCCCAATAAAACAATAACTATTCCCATACCTTATCAATCCACACTACCAGCTGGCCTTATTCATTGTATACCACCAATCGGCACCCCTCAAAAAATAACTCAATATCTATTTAATATACCCATTGAAAAACTCTTCTCACCTGTCCCTCATCAGGACGTACACCCTTCCACCACTTGGTTAAGTGGGGTGAAACGTCATACCTTGCCGCTAATACTCTACTGCGTGCAAACATCTTCCTCAACTCTTCTCTTATACAAAGCTTTTGCCTTTTGAGAGTTTAGGGGGTTCCTATTAGTTTTAGTAAGATCTACGTATAGACCTGACTTGAGGTACTCAAGCAGTGTAAATACTCAATTGCAATAGAATTACGGTGCGATATCTTGGTACGTAAGCACTAATAAACTTCAAACGGCATGTTAGTTGCGCACCTACCTACTACTCTAGTTCATTGCAATTAATAGATTGACGGTGAATCTGTATTAATCTTGTTAATATAAAGAGGAGAATCGGTGGCGGCGGGGGACAATTTGGCGGCGTCTAACACATATGATGAACATACAAAAAAATAATTTGAACAAATACTTGTAATTGTAATTGCAACCTACATTATCATTAACATTGTTCCAATTCCAACATGGCCAGACGCCATTTTACCGTCAAACCTGATACTATTGACAGTAGAATGGATGGGTTATTAGACAATAACAGTACAATCAATGGATTAGACAAGAATGATCCCACATTTACTAAACTATCAATTGGTTACAGACCTGACGCTGATGGATATAAGTTTTACGGTTATGATGAAATTTCTTACCTCGGCAAATGTATAGGTGATAATACTCATTTGACAACACTGTCGATTACATTTCATACAGAAGATATGAGATTGAATCAAATTTCTGATATGGTTGATGGCCTCATAAAGAATGTATCTATCAATAAGCTGAGTCTTCTATGTCGTCACCGAACTAATCGTCGCCATCAGTTTCGTGATCGTATGGCTCATGATCGAATTATATGTCAAATATTGGAAGTTTACGAAAGGAAGAACACTCTCAGTTCACTCTGTATTCAACAAGCTGCACTGGAAATATGGCCACTCGGTCAAGTTATCTTTACCACACTGAGACGATGTACACACCTCAAACAAGTCCATTTAGTTGAATGTGGCATAACCGATGAGGATTTATTATCAATAGTTGATGCAATCAAAGGACATCCTGCACTGGAGAAACTTTATTTGTATACAAATCATATCGGAAACGTTGGCTGTGAGGCTCTTGCAACTCTTCTCGAAGATTCGAATTGCAATATACACACTCTCAATCTCATCAACAATCGAATTGGTACTATTGGTGCAACTTATCTTGCTGGTAGCTTAGTAAACAATACCAAGCTTAAACATCTTGACCTTGTTGATAATCCTCGTTATCATTTCCACGGAACTCCTATCGACCCAAGCACAATGGATACTGTCTTTGGCGCTTTATTCTGTAATGTGGAAAGTCCTACAGCTACGTATTACTCGAACCATACCCTGGAAAGATTATATCTCGATAACAGGTCGATTTTCATTTCCTTCTTATTATCAATGAACGATTGTAGTATTAAAAGTTATGTTGCAATGAGAAAGATATTGGAATATCACCCCAACATTGATATGGAACCATTCTTTGGGTGGGACGCGGAAGGTGAATGGAGTCTAAAGTCTCTACCTTATGTGGTGGCTTGGTTTGAAAGAGCAAGACATATATCGGGTTATTATAATTCTGAAATTGAAGAGGAAGAAAGTGAACGTTGTTCTGTATTAAGTGGCGGAGATGAGGAAGAAACTCATTCTGTCGAAGACAGAAGGCAACATGTTGAGGATGAATATGATGGAGTCGAGGAAAGTTCTATGTCGAGTTCTAATAGTTCTATGTCAAGTGATGAAGATGATATCGATGAAGATGATATCGACAATAGAAAGTTATCAGCAATCTACGATTTTGCTAAGGCTATGCCAATGCTGTTTGTACCATCTTCACATGCCAAATCAAGTCAACCTCAAATGGAAGATGAGGACAGACACAAGAGGATGAAGTATACAATCCTTCCTTTGCCTACTACTCAAGGAGAAGGTGAAAAGCAACTAGCAACAATGCAAGAATAACAAAATTTAATGTTGAGATGTCGGGGTTTTAAACTAAAATAATTAGGTGTGACGAGATGTGAAAGGGAAAAGGGAACTACAAAACAGTTAGTGAATACTTATGTCTGATCTGTCTATCTACACATAGGACTCAATCACTCGTTTGCTCCACCTTAGTGGGGGTAATGGTTTGGGCACTAGATATGGTAATACATTCCTAATGATAATGTCAGCCCCACAATTAACGCGGCATTGATCCCTGTAGCTAACCTTACCAACTCTTGTCCTCTTGTTACGTCTAATGTTAATCTTTGTCTTCCATAATGCCAGTTCAAGTAGAGAGGTACCTTCTTTGATTGATTCATATGTAGCAAGTCTATTGTAGAGGGCTTTGGTATCTCTATCTTTGTTCTTTGCTTCCTCGAAATTCCTCCCATTCTTTGCTTCCTCAAAGGAAAGTGAACTGATACTATCGTCTAATTCGGCACACCATTTTCTAACAGATAATGAATCTAACCGTTTAGTAATACTAATCCGAAGCAAGTACTGTACTGTATCGATGCATGCCTGACTTGTATCGTGTTTCGCCAGTTCCAACACAAGAGATTGCATATCATACTCTTGACCAGGGAAGCTATTTTGTTGTGTATTAATAAACTTCTGAATGTTGGTCAGAGGTACATTACGCTTTACCAGTGTTCGGAGCATGCCGCTCCAATCGAACTTATAATCTGGGTGGTTTGATTTGTAACTCCCCACTAACAAATCAATAACCGCCACAGGTGCATTGCACCAGAATGCATAAAGTAATGGAACATCTCCCCACTTGTCTTTCATTATTAGTGTTTCGGGGTACTTTTCAATCAACAACCGATATATTTCAATTGTTGGTTTGGATGAGCATGCCATGATGTGAAGAGGAGTCATACCCAAACAGTCTCGCTGTTTACCTGTTGCATTCAACTCTTTAATCTCACGTCTGAGATGTTGAATGGTAGTTTCATTATCGTGATATGATTGGTAGTAACATATCTTGTGGATAGGTAAGTAATCAAATCTGCGCTGTAACGATTCTGTTACTGTATCATTGTCTAACTCCGGGAATACTACCCGAAGATCCTTGTAACTACCTAAAACAAATGTATTTACTACCGTACAAATAGGAGACAAAGCAATATTCCGTAGAGAATTTAGAACTGTAACTGAAGGCCACGGAGCTTCATTCCATGTTTCCCAGTTATCAACTAATTCTGACACACCTTCCGACAGCTCAAGAGATACTAAGCAGCTATTCCCCCCCACCGCACTGACATCAAATGTTGTAACCAGATGGGGTATATGAAGCTTTTGCAATAGGTGTGGCGTCAATAGTTTCAACGCCATCAGAAAGATATATCTCTTGCAATTTAGTACAGGATTGGAATGAATTTTCACCAATAACTTTCAGTGAAGATGGAAGAGTAACTGATGCCAAGGAATTGCAATTACCAAATGCATAATGTCCAATCGATTCTACTCCTTCTGATAATGATACATCTACTAAATCACCACAATCCCAGAATACCTGACGTCCAATATGTTGAATACCGGGAGGAATATTGATTTGTTTTAGGTATTTGCAGTGAGAAAACGCAGATTCTCCCAATCGCCGAAGCCCCATCGGTAGGAAAACCCCATCTAACACGTGACAACAATAAAATGATTCTTTTCCGATCTCCTCAACGGTAGACGGGATGTTGATTCTCTTCAAGAAATTACAATCTCCGAATGCTTTATCTTCAATCATTAAGAGTCCCTCGGGAAGCTCAACCTCAACCAATTGATGACGACCGTAAAACGCACGGCAAGGTATGACGGTGACCGAACCTTCTACCCTAACATGTGAAACATCCTCCGGTACCGCATCAACTCCATTATAAATATATACCGATACTACATTAGAATTAGATGAACCTTCCATTTTTTTGCTGCAAATTTTAATGACACAATGCACAAGATGTGCACAAAACTCCCCCTGCGTATGGCACCGCCGTCTAACCGCAGGTGGCGTTAAATAATACACACAACTAAAGACTAGATATCTATCTAAGGTACTACAGAGGTTAAAGTGAAGTAGCCTACAACAACATAATCTAACTAGCAATGCCGCACTCTCGAGATCACAACAAATTGTCCACATTTTATTCTTACAACGGGGATACCAATATGGGATAGTAATCCCAGAAAATGAGAACACTAATGTCAAATTTGGATACATTAGCTGTACATAAGCTGATTTGCAGTACGTTCGCTGTGTCTGCACAAAATTATGTAGGAAGTTTCTACTGCACAGCAACAAAAAGAAACTTCCAACCCTAAATTACTATCATGCTCTCGGAAAAGAGTGGTTATTAGAGTTAGTTGTTGATTGCATTATGATGACGACAGATCTGTATCAGTCTTCTTTTTATGGGATGCACACACCCTACAATCGTCCGGCGGCGGTGGTAGATAAGGTAGCATCCAACACATGCGTACACAAAAATATGCACTCATACTTGTTATTTGAGACTTGATACACAAAAAGGAAATTATTGCAATTAGTGATGATCAGCCCATTATACAGCGGATACGACGAGGACCATTGTCCATTGCCTATGATATCGAAATGTTAATATACGAAGGTAATTATTATATTACGAGACAGAGGATATAGTTCTTCAAACACTACAACGCAATAATCTATATAATTTCTTCATATAAATATTGGTTGGTTTACACAATAGATGTTGCTAAAGCTCGTTGGATTATTTGAGGTATGGAAAGACAATATCTATACTAGTTATTAGTTAGTTAGTATAATGAGACTTCATATCGGCAAACAGGATTCTTCTTTATTACAATTTAAATTCAATACTTCATTCTTTCACAAACGATTCTCTCAAATATAGAGAATCAAAAACAAACTTTCATAAACCTATCATGGCCACTTAATACAAAATGGAACGGGCTAAGGTCATTCTTCATACCCTTTAATACAATATTAAATCGGGATATACTGGAATAATTACTTGGGTTGTTGCCTAAACCTCCCACCTGTCCTGTCTGGTCGGACCTTATCTTCCTCCCACGGTTCCTCCACCGCCCCGCCAGCAATGTTTGCCTGTGCCCCCTCAACCGTGGGAGACCAGGTTGGCCAATATGTACTCGACGTGGGGTAATAAGTACTTGACGTGGGGTAATATGTACTCGACGTTGGATTAAAGGTAGGTGTATCAGTTGGGAATGGTGTTACTTCAGGAGTTGACTGAACTGTGGGTGAGTTAGTTACAATAACATCATCAACCGTGGGTGATAGTGTAGGTAAATCAGTGTTAGCCACAGGTGAGATAGTTGGTAAATCAGTTACTGATGCCGTGGGTAAATCGGTGCTGATCGTGGGCAAGAGTGTAGGTGGATCAGTACTGATTGTGGGCAAGAGTGTTGGCTGGTCCGTTGGTGAGAAAGTTGGTATATCAGTACTGATCGTTGGCAAGAGTGTTGGTGGATCAGTACTGATCGTGGGAGCTGCAGTAGTTGGGCTTGTCGTAGGCTGGAAAATGAATGAGAAGAGAACATATCATATGAGTAAATGATCGAGGGTTTAACGGGATCAGAATAATGAAAAGAGACATAAGATGTGTCAAACAATAAAAAGTATACGTACCCCGTTCGTCGGTGCCGTTGAGGGAGCCTTACTTGGGCTAAGGGTGGGCTCATTCGAAACCGTTGGCGAGGTAGTAGGTGATAAGGACGGAGAGCGGCTTGGACTTGACGAGGGCTAGAGATACGAGGAGAACAATTATCATGAGGCATCCTTCTCAGAGATTCACAAGATGGACGATAGAAACAGATACAACACTCACCTCTTTTGAAGGAGCCTTACTTGGACTAGGAGTGGGCTCATTCGAAACCGTTGGCGAGGTAGTAGGTGAACTCGAAGGAGATGAACTTGGGCTTGATGAGGGCTAGAGATACGAGGAGAACATTATCATGAGACATCCTTCTCAGAGTTTCACTAAGTAGACAAAAACAATACCATACTTACCGCCTTTGAAGGAGCCTTACTTGGACTAGGAGTTGGTTCATTCGAAACAGTTGGTGAGATAGTAGGTGAACTCGAAGGCGATCCAGTAGGGCTAACTGAGGGAGAATGGCTAGGGCTTGAGGTGGGCTGTAGTTGAATTGGAGAGAGTGCCGAGCGCCGAGAGAGTGAGTTGAAAAATATGGGTCGGTATCCTTTTTACCAAAATTGCTCATAAGATGTGTTCACAAATTTCCTTACCTCCTTTGTAGGTGAACTAGTCGGATTTCTCGTGGGTAGTTCAGTCGGTTCCAAGCTAATTGATGGCTGAGACGATGGTTGACTTGAGGGCATACTTGAGCTAGTTGGACTAGCTGAAGGGCTCATAGATGGAGCCTTCGATGGAGACAATGTCGGCATATCAGTCGGTGATGCACTTGGTGAAGCACTTGGGCTTGATGTTGGCTGTTAGATGTTTAAAGAAGAGAGATTGGGATCAGATAAAGAGAGGAAAGAGATAGGTATGCGAGAAGAAGAAAAATGAATATCAGTATCCTTTTGGTATCTCCTAAAATTGTGCACAAGATGTGTTCAAAAGCTTACCTCCTTCGTAGGTGATTGGCTTGGGCTCATAGATGGAGCCTTCGATGGTGACGATGTCGGCATATCAGTAGGCGATGCACTTGGTGTGGCACTTGGCGAAGCAGAAGGCGACACCGATGGTGACGCCGTAGGTGATGCACTAGGAAAACCAGAGGGAGATTCGGTCGGATTTCCTGATGGCTATGAGAGAGAGAGAGAGAGATGATAACCACAAGGATACATCATGGTGTGAGAGTTTGATGATCAGCAGAATGAATACCGATATCCTCGATATACCACTTACCATATCTGACGGCTGGCTCGAGGGTTGAGAGCTTGCTGAGGGCTCGCTGGAGATACTTGGTTGAGAAGACGGTTGATTAGATGGCATACTCGAGCTAGTTGGACTAGCTGAAGGGAAATCTGAAGGTGAATCGCTTGGGCTTAGCGTTGGCTGAGAAAGAGAGAAATAACATCTGTTAGAGTGAACAAAGGATACTCAGAGATGTACACAACCGATAGAACTCACCTCTTTAGTCGGGCTCTTTGACGGCGATACTGAAGGGCTTAGGCTGGGTGCTTTGCTTGGAGCCGTGGACGGCGATTGAGTTGGCTGAGATAGGATGAAAGAGAAGGGGAGGGAGAGGATGAATGTCAGTACCCTTATAAGATGCACATGATATGTCCAGCAGAATAGATAAACACTTACCTCATCTGATGGTGAGCTAGTGGGTGCCTTGCTAGGACTAACTGATGGAGAACTGGTAGGACTGACGGTGGGTGTTGCCTGAGAGATATACAAAGAGGGTGGGAGAGATAGGTAAGTCGATGTCAGTTTGGTACTACTCTCAATATCAGTGACAACCACATATACTTACCGTCGATACTGTTACCTCAGCAGTTAAGAGGTCATCACAAGTAACATCTCCACAATTATCTCCAACTTCTTCGAGACTGGTTTCTAATGCAGTAGAAAAGCAGTTGTCTACACATTCATCTAACATAGATTCTCGAAGTTGAGCCTCGGCTTGCTGTTGTGCTTCTTCTTCAGTTGTATCAGGAGATACATTTAACATAGCCTTGTATGTGATATCAAGTACCCCTGAGCCGTCGTCGGAAATGTCAGTGATGGTAACACTGTCAACATTTAGTCCACCTACTGTTAATAGAGTTTGAATGGTACTCTCTAAAGCAGCCACGGTGTCTGGGGATAGACCTCCCAAACCTTGTAGTTCACGTAACTTCCTTGTGGGTGTATTTCCAACAACTAGTTTCAGCCCGGAGAAGTACTCTACCTGTGCCATTCGAGTGGGAGAACTCGTTGGCTGCGAGTTGTTTGTGAGTAAAGATTAGAGGAGAGAGAGACAGGAGAGAGAGAGAGAGAGGGAGGACACAATGAGTAAGTTGTATGAAAAGTAAAGCGGCACCTCGTGATATATTGATACACACCTGGTTCTGTTCCTTTCGTTTAGGGTTTTTCTTCTTATTCTTTTTCTTCTTCTTTTTATCGTCCTTACTCTTACTCGGTTCCTTTTTCTGTCAGTAGAGAGGGAGAAAGATCTGTGAGTGAGTAACAATAGCGGGGCGGTACTATCTCAAGATGGTATGAACGTACCTGTTTCTTCTTTTTCTGTAAGAGAGATAGAGGGAGAGACGGGGGACATATCATATGGGTGAGTTGCAAAGGACGGCAGTGGGGACCATAACCATCGATATGTGTATGATACTGGAGAACATACCTTCTTGGTCGTCTTCTTCTTTTTCCTCAACTCTCTTTCATCCAAAGTCGAAGTCCTCATGCCACTGATCTTGTCAGTGATCTGTTTATGGCGTAGGCTGCCATCGACGGGAGGTTCTTCGCCTCGTAAGATACGATTAGGAAAGGCCAGTGTCTACTTCATATGATGGCTGAGAGGCAGGTAATTGATGATGAATGGATCGGAGGCCCTGGCTTCGTCCTTCGGCCATTGAAAGGAATGATAAAGTAACGGCGATAGATGATAGCTTCATGATATTGGATGTAGATATGGATTGATATCAACGGTGTGGGGATTAGATCGGAGACGGAGAGGGATGGTTGTTGGACTGCTTGAGTTTGGCAGGATGTATGATTTGGTTTGTGGGGTGAGATTTTTATGGCCGATTATGAATGTGTGTGTGTTTTGTTTGCCATGAAAGAGAGCCATGAGCCGATGGTAGATCCGCCCTATCACTCATCAGTTTATCGATCAACGGTCATTTACAGAATGCAACAAGCAACAACAGATCAGATCCGCCAGTTTCTTCACGCATCAGTTTAATCCATCCATCAACGGTCATAAAAACTGTTGTTTTTGGTGCTTTGTTCTTGGAACTTCACAAATATATCAGCCTATCAGCCCTTGTATGCACTGCTGATTTAGTGAATGTTGATGACTGCATAGAATTAACGGTTATATCCCTGACTACCAGCCGACAAAAATTGTATGCAGATTCGTGAGTGTCACTTTATGCGTATTTTAGTCCAGCCTACCGAAATAATAATTTGTCCAAGGCCGGTATCCATCGTTTCAACAAGAGTATCCTAATCTGCTGTCATTAGATTAGTGATCTGTTGCTAGCTCACATTATCTAAAAGCCCTAAGAGTGAATCAGATGCATCGTGATACAATGAAAGAAGAAGGAGTCATTGATCACCACACCAGCCACTCGAGAAAATGATAAATGTATCCTTCATGATGGCGGTATCTTTTTCACTTGTCCTTTTTAGTTAGGTTTCCCTAAAGAGATATATCCATTGCTGATCAAACCAAGAGACATTTAAGACACTATCAAACAACGTACCCCGGTGGTGATTGTCTTGAGCCTGAATATGACACTCTTAACATCACATCAAACTAGCTAACTATTTGCTAAATATCCGCTCTATTCTTCATCTTTCATATCATATCATGGACTCCTCTTCTCCTCATCCTCGACGATTAAGACCAATTTTAAAGAAGCGTAAAAAGGTATCATTTTCACCTTTTGCAGTTAGGGTCTTCGTCGATAAGCTATCCTCCTCCAATCATCTGTGGTACTCTGATGGTAAGCACACATCTTATGCGTTTATTGTTGTGATTAATCAGTTCATAGCTAACTCAAAAACACCTCTATCTTACACATATCTCTTTCAAGAGGATTATGACTCGTTTAAACGTCAAAAGATAGCAATGGTGGTAGCATTAAAGTCTATCGGAATGACTAAGCTTGATGCCTCCCAAGATACATCGATATGGTTAGGTTTAGAGCAAAATCTCTTCTATCCTCAAGAAACAAGCCAACGTCGAAACGAGGTCAAGGTAGCTGTTCGTTTAGAACAACTTAGACAGGTTAGGCTTGGCATATATGATCCAGATTCAATGGCTAAGATATCAGAGGCGCAGACTTTGTTGTGTTCAAAGAGAGCACAGCTTACAGGCTTGATTCATAGCCGTAACATCGGAGGTAACTGTCTGTTTGATATTAGTACTTCTAGGATCAGCAGATCTGATGCCAGTGCAAATGCAAGGGCGGCGTAGCCTCGAAGCCAAACTTATCATTGTTGAGATAACTATTGTAGAAAATGTAAGAAGTTAAATAACAGCTATACTAATGAGCTACTTGTTTTAGCTGTGTATTGGATTCTCTTCCTCATCTAATTGTTTTTGTTCTGTGCCCTCCTTGCCTCTGATTCTGCTAGACTACATCCTATTCTAGCCCTTGCCCGGTTCTAACTCCGCTATCTCTTCCTCCTGATATAGTATCATCAGATACCAACCAAGATCTTAACATAATCTTTGACCACAGAAGATCAAATCGTCGAATCCTCTTTAAACATTCATCTACGATGAAACAGCAATCAATAACTAACAAAGTTTATTGATTATGTGCACCCCCATTGATAATGATCACGACACATGTTAGTATTTTGTAATAGTAAGTATCATATCCATTTGTAGCCCGTGATATATATGTTTGTTCCTATTATACTAATAATTTGAATTTGAGTTTGACAAGTATCGTACTTGTTTTTACACTTTTGAGCATTATGTTGACTCTTTGACTACGCCCTCTTTGATGCCAATTTGATGCCAATCATCAATTATCTCATCATATAGAGGATGCTATGCTACTTTCATCGACTTAGGAGGTATTTATGGCGAGGTGGCGATGTTGTCGACTGTTGACGCCATGTTCTTTGCAATGATTAGATAGATATCTTCTCAATCAAACCCTCGAGTTTATTACTCTCATTTTAATCTATTAATAGATCTATTGCATGTTGTCTACCGTCATGCTGAATGTACTATTGTTATTATTATAAACCTTATCGATTGCTTAGCTTTCTTTCACCTCCTTTTAATAAATAGTCATAAATTGAAAAATTGACTGTTGGTTGAACGGACATTTATTCATTTTTGGTTAGAAGGAGGAGATATAGATCAAGTAGAAGGGCAGGGTCTGCGGTCGCCTCTCATATCGTCTCATGTCATCGAATGCCATATCTTATCGATAGATATGCAGTATCAATGTACATTATATAATATTTACATATATCTTGTGTAGCCATTATGAATCTGGAAGACTAAGAGCTCATATATCTTATGACGGTGGTGGCCGTCGAAGAGGTGGAGAGATGCTCATAACTCATATAATCTTTAGTCATCTATTGCAATTGCTAATATCATAATAATTTGCAAATCAAAACACCGCTGTGGATACAGGATAGATTGGATATTGCAATACCTACCACCATAGAACGATATACTTAAACAAGATTATTATTGATACAATAGACTGAACTACAGCAATATCATCGATACAATAATCTTGTGAGAAGAAGGATATGTCAGAGAAACAACAATGATGATTGGTAGTAGAAGAGGAAGAAGATTACGATGATGTATGGATACCAAAAGCAAGTCAAAACAAAAGGTGTTTTTCTCTAGATATTACTGAATTTAGAGATCGATATCAACTCAAAACACCTAATAATACAAGAGAATTGCCACAAATACAAAGAGACGACATTTATAATGATTAAACTCTTCTCTAATAAACAGCGAAGTATGGAAATGGTGTGGGCAGTACTACAGTTAGCACATCTCGGAGGTAGGATTAAGAGACGGACCAATACATACTTACCGTCGATACATCCATATCATTATTAAAATCTTATCACAATCATATCATCTTGACAATAGTTATAAAAGATATTATCTCCAATATCTTCTTCATGATTGAGTCTCCAGAGATGTCATGATATTAGAATTATATCTACGGCAGTGCCGTCGCTGCACGAAGATAAGCGTAGCTATCTACATAGGGATCTTTGATAAAAAAATAAAGAGTATCCTCTAAGTCTTAGTCTAAAAGTAATACATAGAGGTTTGCTTTAATGCTATCATGTGATGTGTGATGAGTTGATTATGTTTACTTCAAAACAATAAAATCTAATGTTATTTACAAAACTATTTCCTCCTCTTAGAACTCGCTACTCCACAATGAAGCATCTTGGCACTCCTTGGGCATTTCATAACCAAGACAAAAGTAATCCCAACCAAATTCATAACAGAATCGATCGATAGCAGCACGGTCACCCCCAAACGATTCAGTTACACTCTTCACCTCTTTTCTTTTACGAACATTACCGTCCTTAACATTCTCCCTAGTGGCTGGAATCATGGCAGTCTTTTTATCAGCTCCTAGATTCGGAAAAGATTCAATAAGCTTTGGCCACTGTTCATCCATTGCTTCAAGATGAAACAATTTATCAAACAATACTGGACGACCTTCTCCTCCAGCTAAACCAAGATGGAATAGATTACTTCGTAGATGCGCGTTTTCATGAGATCGAGCAATAGTTTCAGCAATGGTTGTCGTCTCGTCAAATCCAGGGGTAGGATCTCTTACTAATTGGTGGTATCCACTGATAAACTTTTCTAGTGGGTTGCGTGTGGTAGTGAATTTGATTGCTCTATCCATTTCATCAGGTCCTACACAAAATGTTGTGGTGGTTGTATTGCCTTGGATGCAATCGTCGATGCTCAACAACTTTTGAGCTAGCTGGGGGTCGTCCTTCCAAGATTCCCAGTTCGTACCCAAATTAAGTTTAATGTTTCTCCGAATTGTGGTGCTCCCTGCTTTGTGGTTCTCGGTATACAGAAGGACACCATCAATCCAGACGGCAAGCATTCCATGTCCGCCAAATTTGGGCAAATACTGAGGTAGATTATACACACCGTCATGTGCACATAAAGGATTACGGCCTTCGGGAGCGCCAACTTGCATAAAATGATCACGTAACACTTTGGTACGTCCAGCGGTGTCTTCTTGAGGAATACTATCACGTAGCTTGCGTGCATCTTCGAAACGTTCTGCATAGCAGTGAAGCAGATCCCAATCTGATGTGGAGCTGAGCAGTGCTTCATAGCAAACTGGATCATTTGCTTTATCAAGACATGGTTTCCACTGTGCTAAGTGGCGAGATGCACACTTTCCCCAGTGCTTTGTAACGTCTCCGTCATGTTGTTTGGGGGCTGGTATTGGAGTCAGAATGTGTGAGTTGAATACAACAGAGTGGTAATCAATTGAGTCAAATAGAATCACTTACCAGCCCCCTCCTTCTTCTTGGTAGCAACAGCCTTTACGATGGCGGCCTCCTCCTCTTCCTTCTTGGCAGTATCAGCCTTGGCGGTCTCTTCCTCTTTCTTCTTCTTAGCAGCAGCTGCAAGGTATGGATGTGAAATGAGTATGGTAAGTCAAAAGAGATGGTATTAATATCGGTTGGTCAATAACTGATACTCACCAGCCTCCTCCTCCTCCTCTTTGTTCTTCTTGGCCGCTGCGGCGTTAACTGCATCCTCCTCTTCCTTCTTCTTTGAAGCAGCAGCCTTGGCCTTAGCGGCCTTCTCATCGTCCTTCTTCTTGGCAGCCGTGGCAGCTAAATGTATGATGTAGGATGTACCAAAGCAAGAATATGAATGTGTCAAGATAATAAGATTAAGATACAACGAGGTAAGATACATCATATGTGTCAAGGAATGAGATAAATTCTACACTTACCCTTCTTTTCGTCGTCAGCAACAACATTGTCATCAGTTACTGCCGGATTCATATCAATAATTTGAGAATCCCACGAATTCACACTCATTCTACTACCACTACCACTACTGTTGCTACCCAACAATGGTTTATCATAATGAAGTATCTTTAGTTGATAACAAAGGCTTAATATCAAGAGGAATGTACAAACCACTGAATATATCCTGAGTAGTGTTAGATTAGAGGAGTTCATACTATTACTATTACAACGATGTTTTTTGTCTTTGCAATTGTTGGAAGTATCGAGAAGATGATAGATACCTCGTGGTGCTGGCGGAGGAGTGGTTGGAGTATTACTATTACTACGGCGACGATGGGTAGTGAGAGTGATCATATCACCAGTAACGTTTGAATGAGTTGAGTTGAAGGACAGTGCCTTACACAAATTATGATGATGTTGCCCAAGCTTTAATTATAATGGTGCAGCCGATGAAGAGCTTGAATGAAATAGAACTGCCTTTCTCTCATTGCAAAAGGGTCATCTTTACACTTCCTGCATACACTAGATCTGCCCTCGTGGTCATTTGAGAGTATGCCTGTTGATCTATCCGGTGGCCGATTCATTTAATATCCTATGCAGTGTTTGAATTATCCTATGCAGTGTTTACTGCGACATAAGATCAAGAAGAACAGCAAAGAAGCTTATAAAATGACTACTTTTGGTAGGATATAACTGGTATCCAGTTTTGGCCTCGACGGACGTTTCTTCTTTTTATGTCCCTTGTGAGAGTGATTGGATGGACGAGGCCTTGTTGGCAGGTCTAATATAAATGACTGTTGTTTGGTTGATAAATTGATGGCTATGGCGGATCTATCATCATCCGTGTATGAGCTTTATCCTGTGGCTGATTAAGCCAAGTAAAAAAACTGCATACAGTGCATATACATCTTTTAAACTCATCGATCTGCCTCAGATCATCTTATTTTTTGAGATCCACTTTCATCAGCAGTTACATCCAAGCCAACACAAAACAGTTTATATCTCCACCTCACACGGCAAGATCGTATCCAATATGAGGCTACTATCAAGTATTGCAACATCATTTACTATTCTGTCTCTTGTTCCAATCGTCCATTGCAATCCCCAAGTACCATCACGACTTGCTGATACTGTTGATCATGATCCGAATAGTATCAGTAAAGCAAGGGAGTTGCAAATGGACAAGCCATGGGGTGAGATGCAAAAAGGTAGTGAGTCAAAGCAGGTCATCGATAGGGAGTTAAAGAAGGTAAGCACTCTCGGGCTCTGCTCATTAGTTGTATGTTTTGCACTTCACACTATAAACTCACCATCACACCCTCCCTGATACACTATTCATTGCAGAAGAAGAAGAAGGATAAGAAGAAGAATCATTCGAAGGTAAGTCTAACGTCTTTGTGGGGAGGCTACTCGTTAGTTGCATGTCTTGCACAGCTCGCTAACAACCACTACTACCACCATTCATCCTTTCTATCTACCTACTCAACTGCAGAAACAGAAGAATAAAAAGGAGCAGAAGAAGAAGCAGAATAAGAAGAAGAAGAAAAGGAGTCAGAAGACTAACAGGAGTAGCAAGTCGAACAAATCGGTATGTATCAACATGTAGTGTTGCTTCTCTTAATCATAATAACTTACACACATTGATATGATCTCCTCTCATTCTATCCTCTGCCCTTCATCTCTACTTGCAGTCACAGCCAACGAGTTCTCCCACATCAATGAAACAGATAGCAGTCAGATCAGTCCTAGTCCTAGGCTATGCTTCACCCACGAGGAAGTTACGTGAACTACAAGGTTTGGGAGGTCTATCCCCAGACACCGTGGCTGCTTTAGAGAGTACCATTCAAACTCTATTAACAGGAAGTTCAAGTGGACTAGATGTTGACAGTGTTACCATCACTGACATTTCCGACAACGGCGGGGTTCTAGAAATCACATACAAGGCCATTTTGAATGTAACTCCTGATACAACAGAACAAGAAGTACAAGAGCAAGCTGTTGAAGAAGTGGAAGCATCATTGGATGAAAATGCATGCGGAGACAACTGCTTTTCTACTGAATTACAAACCAGTATCAGCGAAGTTGGAGTTGGAGGTGATTGTGGTGGTATTACTTGTGAAGAGCTTTTAAATGCTGATGTAGATCTATTGACGGTAAGTGTGTACTTGCCATTACATATTGTGGGGACTTCACATGTTTCAAACCGATATAAACTTACCTATTTCTCTCGTTCTTTCTCTTCTCTCAGGCTGCACCAACATTGAGCCCAACAATTAGTCCGACATTAAAGCCCACGAACTCTCCTTCTATGATGTCAGGCGTTACACGAACCAGAAGATTACCTCGTATTAAAGGCAAATCAAACAAACAAATTCAACCTCATCACCAGAAAGGAAAGAAGAGTATCCAAGTTGAGCATGTCCAGAATCCGAAGCAGTGCTTGCGTCAGTGTCCAGCTCACGTGATGAATAAGAATATCATCGTACTTGATCACTATGGTAGCGCCGGTCTTAATGACAGAGCTTGGTTATTTGAACAGATTGTCCAATTGGCTGGATACTTGTGTGCCACAGTTCGAGTACCCCCGCCCCGGACTATGGTAAGTTGTTTACTTGTAGCCGCCTCGAGTATCCTGTGACCGTTTCAACTTTCTTACCCACTCACACATTATAACAACCTTGCAATGTATCAATCTCCATCTTTCAGTTGTCCGATGAACACAACCTTGGCTCGTTCTTACCCAAGGAAACCAAGTGGACTGATCTTCTCGATATTCGTTTCAAGAGAGACGGTTCGACTGCTCTCCTCGAG
>Ga0214478_100765_pt1 | contig 17979 bp, 15 predicted proteins | sample M1_20Mar14CPVII9_2_FD_178001 | JGI IMG/M metagenome (GOLD analysis project Ga0214478, IMG submission 178001) | Marine eukaryotic communities from Monterey Bay, California, United States - M1_20Mar14CPVII9sort6BwellD7 | ecosystem: Environmental > Aquatic > Marine > Unclassified | place: USA...
CTCTCTTTTCTTTCCTTCTCAACTGAGGCATCTTCATCCACTTGAACATTTCCAACAAAGAATGCACCACTACCAAATGATTCGGGCGTGGGTAGTGGTTGCTCCTCCTCCTTGGTCTCTGCTTCATTCTCGACACTATCATTCAACAAGTCACCCATGTTGATTTCTTCAGCACTCTTTTCCAGGTAGTTATCAGCAGAGGCATTATCATCATCTTCCATGTAATGATCAGGAACGGCCACCCACATACTTGCGTTACGAGGATCTTCCTCTTCATTTTCATCGTTCTCTTCTTCTTCCCCCTCCTCGTCAGCTTCGAATCCTTGTCCATTAATATTATTGGCATTCTTGGGAGAAGGACGACCTTGCTTCAATGCAACATACTCATCAACATCCACTTCGTCACCATTAATAGTGGTAGTTTCCTCATCAATATCCACGGGATGACTAATACGTCGATCTTCGGGTGCAACATTTGCCTTGGCTTCCACTGCAAACTTGGGACTGTCAGCTACACGCTCTGAATACTTGGGGAAGACGGCGGCAGTGGTTGGTAGGAACTATAATATTTGAATAGTGAACATTATGTTGTTAGCACATCACATCACATTTGGAGATATGAAACAAAGACACACAACAATAACTCACCCCAGCACGTTCCTCCCAATCATCATAAACAACCAATTCACGGGGAATACCATCTGGTAGAAACTCCAACGAATCAGGATGTGTCCCCGGCAAATTACACCGGCCGGCAGTAACAGCCCCAACAAGACATCCCGGTGTTAATGGATCACAATATGCAAATGGAGTCTTACCTGCATTCTTCGTGTTGTTGTTATCATTGGGTGGAGTCAACACAACTTTATAGTTTGGATCATGAACATAATCTGCATACCGTCCATCCTCCATCTTTTGAGTAGTAGTAGTAACATTACTCTTACCGGGTGTTTTGGCATTTGCCAAATCATGTACAATCATACCCATACCCTCCACACTTTGTTGTGTAACCTTAACAACACCCTTGGCAGTTAACTTGGCAGTATTGGCAATTCCAACACCAATCTTGGGTGCCACATCATGTGCCATGACATCCACTCCCTCCTTCGTGGCAGCAATGGCTGTACGTGTCGCAGCTTCGAGAGCTGGTCCTATTCCATTCTTAATTTGGGATGCGGCATGATCCATGGAATCACGTGCTAAGGTGGCAACTTTCTTAACAGATTGGGGTGGTGCACGTTTCTCGGTGGCAAGACGAGAACCACGAGCTGCCTTATCACTTGCACTAATTATCATTAATTCACGTCCTGTCGTTGTTTCAGTATTCTTATCGTCATCATCGGCAGGTTCATCGTCATCATCATCCGTCTTCTCCTTATCCAAACTAACCTTCTGCTTCGTAATTTCACCAGTCTTAGCATCACTAACGAAGAAACTCATCTCATCATCATTTGAATTTGTTAAATGTAATACATCACGAATCTTGGATAAACTCTCGGTAGTCATTTTGACCATTCCTTTGCCCACCTTGTTAACACGGTCAAGTGAATTACGATCTGCACCTAATCGTGCCGAGTACAATCCATTACTACTGCGGTTATTACTCTTCTTCATGGCCTTGTTGGTAATTAATGCCGTGGATGTAGAGTGTGTGAACATCTCCTTATTCTCCTTCTTACCACTAGTTTGTGTAGCCATACTCCTCCTCTCCTGCTTCTCTTGCTGCTGACGACCACCTGTCTTTACTCCTGGAGTAACTCCAACACCAATACTACGTTTCGCAACACGTTCATTATATGCTCTATCCAATTCGGAATTTTCATATAATAATTGATGATCGTCTAATTCCGTGGCACTACTCATACGACTATGGTGACTTGCTAATAAGTGTGGTAATCCATTGTTGGTAAAGCCACTGACGTTTGAGGGTGCTTCACTAATACCACGTGTATGATTAATTGTTGGTCGGGATGATTTACCAATTAACATACCATCTTCCAATTGTCGTCCTGAGATAACCTTACTCAACTTGCTTTGCTTTTCCTTCTTGATCCCTACTTCTCCATCTTTTCCATATCCCTTCTTATTCACACCAGCAGCACCACCATGACGTACCTCATGCTTCTTCTTTAATTCATAACTTTCACGTTTTAACTTATCATATTCATCCTTGGATGGTGCTATTTGACGTAGGTGTGATCCAATTACTTCGGAGGTAACTGCGGATGCTACTGTTGAATTACTACCGCTAGTTGTCCCAACATCTTGTACAGCTGAGTTGGAGAAGGGAGCTTCGTCTTCTTGGAAGGAAGTGCCCATTGTTGAGGTGTTAATCTCATGTTGAAACTTACTAACTCCTCCACCCTCAGACTTACTAACTCCACCCTCGGAATTATGAACGTCCCTAGTGTTATTAATCTTGCTAACTCCACCATTAGTATTGGTAGGGTAAGGCGAGGGAAATAAATCCTTCATCTTCCTCGAATGTGCCTCCTGAATTGACTCTCTGCCTTTATCCTTTGTCACGTTCTCATCAAAGGTAACAGACTGTTGAATAACAGTAGAATTATCATCTTCATTCTGATCGAATGTAGAACTTGCCACTGGTTCAGGTGGCAGTGGGGAATACAATCCCTCGACGCTACTTGAAGATGCTGTACTTGTACCAGAGGCACCGCTTTCACATTTGTTACCCATAGTATTGTTTTGGAGTGTAGTACGGAAGATGTCATCTACTGAACTTGACTCTTCACTACTGCTGCTGCTTGTAGAACCACTGCTGCTCTTACTTTGTAAACTCTCACGGCTATTGGTGGCAGCACGACTATTGGCCATACCGGAGGCACCACTTTCACTACGACTATTAGCCATACTACTTTCACGGCTATTAGATGGCAAATACGAACCACAACCCTCATTACTTCTAAAACTTTCACGATTCTTAACACTTCCCTTCTTCTTCTTCTTCCCTTGATTATTATTGGCACCTCTCTTTACCACACCTTTATTGGCAGCACCTTTATTGGCAGCCGAGGTAGAGGAAGTGCCACTAACGAATGAACCAACACTTTTTAATGTGTGTGTTACACTATCGTATGATCGTTCAATCCCTGTATTCTTCTTGGTAGCATGTCGGGTGAAGGATGGATAACTTGAGCTACTGCTTATACTCCCTCCACTACTACTTCCACCGCCCACATTGTTGTTGCCGCTGTTGCCTGCTGAACTACGGCCACCATTTACAGCACCACCCAATGATTTACGCGTGTTATTAATAGACAAATAACTCCGTTCAATACCCGTTGTCTTTTTCTTCATTGGATTATTATTACTTTTATTGTTAACTTTCACAGTTGGCCTAGTACGTTCCTGTGTTTCTCTACTGTTCTTACGTCCACGTTGAAATTTTGCTGCTGCTGATGGCTGAGTACTGCTCTTATTGTTACTATTATTATTATTGTTGCTGGTAGTATTGTTGGTGGTGTTGGTGGTGGTGGTATATTTTGCTAACCGTGTCAATGAAGCATAGGCATTGTAATTATTCTGTTGTGGATTAATATTCTCGCCACCGCCATTGCCGAATTGACGACGATTGTATTGGGATGATGGCGCCATTTGTTAAATAAAACTAGGCTGCCTATCCTATTAACTAATTTAATTATGGTGCTGATCCTCAATTGGCATTCTCTACCATGTTGATTTTGTTGACACTGAAAAATGAAAAGCGATTTAGGAGCCGTTTCATAGGATACCGAAATGGTGAGGAAAGAAGAATGTGCTTTGCTACCACTAAGAGTTCGAGCCGACCCCTAGCTTGATGGATTGATGATAGAAGAGATGGTAGTAGTATAGTAGAGACAATTGCAATAATCATGTTGTTGTACAAAGTAGAAAGTATATTCTACTGCTGTTTAGCTAACAGTCTCTTACAATTATCTAGATTTATTTTTAGTACTATGCTACTTGATGCTAGGAGATAGATACATATTAACGTATTGAAAAGAGTGGAGAGAGAGAGAGCATATAAATCTTATTTAGACGGAGTAGTTGTTGGAGTAATATAAACAAAGAGTAATAGTCATATAAAAGAGAGAGATGAGTAGTAAGCAGAGAGTATACGGCCGCCAACCAATGGCCACCAGCCGCCGTCGTCGTGATATCAATAACATCAAATCAAACAGTAATATCAACAAATCAAACACCACTCGTACAATACAATCAAAGAGTAGACAGCCATTAGTAGATATGGAGAATATAAATCCACAACAACAACATCAAAAGAAAAAACAGAAACAGAAGAGATTATCAAAACAAATTGCAAATAATCAACGGAATAAATCATACTTGTACAATGTTGATAAGAAGCAACCACCATCCAAAGTAGTAGAGAAGGAGTTAAAGCAGCAGCAGCAGGAGCAGGCTGCATATAAATCTCAGAGCCGTACATCAACTAAACCTCATCATCGTACATCTAAATCAAAAGTATCAAAACCAACACGAGTACCAGTAAACAACAACAACAATAATACAGCTATTTCAAATCAAAATATGCCACAAATTATATCATTTGAAGAATTCAAATCAATACGTCGTTCTGGTGGCTCCCTTCCTACTATACCATTATCTCAATCTAGTAGTAGTAGTACGATAATGTGGTCACCTACACGAGATCAAAAAGGAAGAGAAGGAAAGAAAAGAGAGCAACAACAGCAGCAGATAAAAGAGATGATGCTGCCAATGTCATTTGAACAATTTAAGATAATGCGTCGTACTGGTCAACTTCCTTTGGTACCTCCTGTACTGCCTACTCCGAATAATAGTATGAGTGGTAATGAGCAACAATATGGGAAGGGGGCACCACAGGTTATGTCATTTGAGGAGTTTAAAGAGATGAAACGTTTGTTACGATCAAATAATAATGAGGATAGTGCACATACTACTACAAGTAAGAAGAGTTTAAGTGTTGATAAAAGAGGTATGAAGAAGGATGAGAAAAAGAAGAGCTTAAAGAAGAGTAGAGCAAAGAATGTGAACAGTGCAATGAAGAAGGATAGTTTGGGCAGTAAGAAGATGAATAGTTCAAAAAGTAGTAACAAGTTACAAACCATACCCAATACAAAACAGCAACAACAACAAAAGAAGAATAAGGTATCAAATAGATTATTAAGTCGGAAGATGAAGGATACAACGAAGAAAAAGAGTTTGTCAATCAGTAAAGAAGGTACAGTGCAAGAGGAAGAAGAGAAGAAGGTACTAAGTCCTATACCCGAGGTTATTGCTGAACTAACCCCTACTGCTTCTTCGAATGGTATTGAAACAATGGATGGTATGGGGGTTAGTGTCAAGGTTGATGATAATGTAAAGACATCAGAAGTAGAAGAATACCAATCAAGAGAAACATCTCTTGACATATATTCAGCAATGTTAAATGAAGCTGAGCCATATCTTACCACTACGAGTACCAAATCAATGAAGAAGGAAGAGGTATTGAAGGAGAATGAACATGCTGAAGTTATTCAGAAGGAGGAAAGACTATCAGTTGATTCCGAAAAGAATAAAAGAGAAGATGTAGTAGATGAGATGGTAGAGGAAGAAGTCGAGATAGAGGAGGGATATATTAAGAATGAAGTGGCACCAGATCTTTCAATGATAGTCTGTGCCGATGAAGAGAAGATTGTTGGAGAGGATCGAATTGGATTTGATTCATCTTCAAGTAATCAAAAGAAGGCAGACGATAATATGGTTGGTAAAGATGTTACTATTCCCTCCTTGAATGAGACGAGTAAACCACTAGTCCGAGCGTTGGACTTTGATGACGAGGTAGATGTTATGGAGGATCAACCAGTAAAGATGAGCGAAGAGAAACCCAAGTCTGAATCTGATAATAGTAAGCCTGGTAAGAAGGGACGTATCCTGCACATCCGTTCCAAGAGGAAGATCAACAAGAGCGGTTTAAAGAAGACAATGAAGAAGATCCTTCCTTCATTGGGTAGGTCAAAATCAAACAAGACCGAACAACTTGCTCCTGCCGAACAGGGAGAAGTCATCACTGATGTCAAGGTATTTGTACCTTCACCCAAGGCCGATGATATGCCTGTATCACCCTCGGCCATGTCCATCATTTCAGTTGAATCGAATGTTGTTATTAGTAATGATCGTGGTACAATCATTGATACCTTACCTGTAATAAGTGGCAGTCCTCCTCAGAATCTATTATATGGAACAATCAATTATGATTTTAGGAACTTTGACGAGCATTCGGATAGTCATTCAGATGATGCTCAACCACCTGAAAGTATCCCTGTTCTTAATGTGGAGTCACCTGATGAAGAAGAAGACTCGGAAAGTATCTGTGTCGAGGTAATAGAACAAGCCCAGATTAATGGTGATGACAGCGTGGCTACTCAAGAAGTGGCAGTAGTAGCTTGTGATGAGGTTACCAAAGATATTAAGATAGAAGTGGGTCATTATAGTAATGTTACAACTGACGATACCAAGGCCATGGACAAGATACTTCCAGAGAGTACTTTCCAGAAGGAAGCTGAAACAGAAGAAGTCAAAGTCGATGAAAGCGTTCTAACCGAGTCAAATGAAATTTCATATCTAGATGAGTACCAACAAGCCCTTCTAGCTTCTTATATTCATGATATGAATGACAAAGAAGAAGGCACTGGTGCCGAAGAAGATGTCGGAGAATACTTGCAAGCTCCAGATACTACTCAATCTGACCAAACGAGTATTGCTCGATCAGTTGCTGTCGAGGACGATAGTTCTTCACCTTGTCCGATCATTCATGTGGAACATACCATCAAGGAGGAGGAGCCAGCTATCTTCATCGGTGATATAAACGATGAGGATGAACCTGAGGATGAATTAGTCATCACTACAAAATCTCAGAAGTCAATCAAGCTGTCAGTTGAGACTACTCCTCCTTCACCATCCACATTCTCCAGTGTTGTGCCCAAGAAGTCGTTCGAGAGTGGTATGCAGAAGAGAAAGATACCCTCAACCAAGAGTACAACAAGCTCATATCCCAAGTCAGCATCCAAAAAGTGTAGTAACGGACTTGTCAAGTCACGCATCAGTGACATCCAACAACGAATTGACGCCCTATCATCAACATCTTCTTCTTTTGACAATCATGGCCGTGGCACTGGAAGGTATTCATACTCTCATCCCTTACCATCACCCACTTGCAGTGTATCCAGTGCTACTAGTAGTATCAGTAGTAGAATGAGTTCAAGTAGTTATATCCGCACTGTTCCAATTGGCATCGCAAAAACTTATAGTCAAAACTTGGAGTCACCATCCGGTAGTGTTGTTGGATTGGGATTTGGCAATAGTGCCTTTGATATTGATAATAACCAGTGGCAAGATGAGAGAGCTACCACTGTTTCGTATGCTCAAAAGTATATCAAGTAATTAGAATGTTGAGATTGATGTGTTGTAATGTAAATGTAATGTTGTTTGTATGTGTTGATAATTGTGTTAGTTTGTATATGGTTACTTTAGGTTCATAAGTTATATGTTTTCCTCTCACATTCACCATAACTCAACACAACAACTCTAGAAAACTTCAAGTACAAGATCTACCCAATGATATTTGTATTTGACATTCTGCTCTTCTCTCTCACATATGCCATGACCAACAATCATAGAATATCATTACTCCCCCTCTGGAGCATGTGTCATGCAGATATCAGAAGGTCCGTTAGGATTAGGATTAGGACAACAATGAGGTTTATTACTGTTTGGGTCACAAGGATCTCCCACACCACATGAAATCACTTCTTCAATTAAAGATAAAGCTCCTTCTTCTTTATCATCGTCACAACAATGAGGGCATTGGCCATGTGGACACGTAAACTCATGGGGGTGTCCAAGGCCGGAGAATACTTCACTCGTCTTATCAACAATGGAGAGTCCTTCTTCACAGCTACCGCAAACGCGACAATGGTGTTCACAATTAGCTAGAACATCAACTACACCTGCATCATCCTTCATCTTCTTGAGATGGGGTAGCATACCACGTAACATGTTGATACCATCATTATCGGCGGTGGCATAGTTGGCTGCACCTAGAGTTACAACGAGGATAGAGTAGAATTTCATTTTTGGTTTCGACTGTTTGATGTTGATGGCTGTTGCTAATATTGATTGCTATTATTATGCTAATCATGAGATGTTGATGTTGATACAGGTTGATATCAATTCTTTATGTCATTAGAGGTAGGTAAATTCAAATCATTCTTTTCCCCCAAATGATCTCAGAGTATTTGAGATACATACAAGCGTTTATGATTTGCAGTATCCTACTCTCATGTCTCACAATAGATTCTTCCCCCCCCGGCGCCCGGCCCCTGGATCATGGATAAACCCTCAATTCGTGCTCTCATAATATATCTTTTTCGACAACAACACATCTATCATGGCGTCCTTATCTCCCTCATTAATTATTGTTATCACAAAGCATAAGCAATACAGGTCAACTCTTGCCACTTCTGTTGGTAATGTACACTTTGCAGGTACCGAATCGAGCAATGAATGGGCAGGATACATTGAGGGAGCGATGCTAAGTGGAGAAATTGTTGCTGATGAGGTTGCAGAGAAGTATGCTCCATTGGTTTCAGAAACTGTAATCTCACACAGTGAAAAGACCCTTAAATGATGTGTGTACAGTTGAGTTTTGTCTAGCCACTCGCTGATCTTGTTGTGATATTTCTACTTAAACTTGTAATAAATGTAAAGAAGATGTCTATATTGAATGGGAGCTGTTTTTTACTTACAAACTCATCACTATTCTACTCTCCACTTTCTTATATCGTCCTAACTTCTTCTTCACAAATAATCAAACAAGCCAGTTTACTTAAGCTGTTCCATTAGTGTTGGAGTAAGGTATTCAGCAACCCTCAAAGTCTCAACAGCAACACCAATCGTGGCCACACCTTCAGCCTCCTCACCAGTAACAGTATGCTTGGCAACACGTTCCTTAACAGTAACATAATCCGGATCTTGAGTAAAGAAGTATGGCATAGCCGTGGGATACTTCTCAGTAAGCTCTTGTACCTTAACCTTATCTTCTTCATCGGGCATGTAATAACGGAATACCTCCTTACCAGAAGCATCGGTTACGGTGGCATATGAATCAGTACCTCCACATCGATCAGCGGCAACACTAACCTCCTTACCCGTCTTCGTCTTGATTGTGAACTTAATCTTATCAAAGTCTGTAAAGTCCTTACCAGATGGTCCAGGAAGTGTTTGCATACTAGAGAATTCCTTATCGGCGGTGACACTTTCAATATTCTCAACATTCACGTCATAGAAACTTGCCAATAATGCTAATTCGTGAATAGCCATATTCTTTAACATACCCTCGGCATTACGTTCGAAGCATTCCCCTAGTGATTCGGGTGTATTCTCGTAGGCGTTGTTGGATACGAATGTTACATGTGATCCAGGAACTGTTTCAGCGAATTCACGTGTCTTACGTACATACTTGCACACATTCTGTGAAGTGAGGAGTAGAAGAAGTGACGTATGAGTTGGGGATTAAAGTCTATCATATCTCATGAACAAAACGAACAACTCACCTTGTTATATCCCATCAACACTTCAATACCAGCCTTCTCAGCCTCATCCTTCATCCCTTGCAATTCCGCTACAGTTGGTGCACCTGGCTTTTCCAAATAGATACACTTACATCCAGCCTTGATACATTCACTTAACAATCTTGGATTATCAGCAGTACGACCACTAATCAATGCCACACGTGGTTGTTTCGGATCTGGCAAATCTGTAATAGATGTGCTTAGGAATTGTGTCCCGTACTTTTCAGAAGTTTCGGCTGACCAATCATTGAATTCAGGTCCACCGGGTCCTTCGGCTCCTGGTCCTAGGAACCATGGTTCGATGATATAATCGAGTGATGCTGATGGGCAGCTGTATGTTGGGTGGGGAGTAGAGAGAGATTTGAGAAAGATATATGAGTTATTGTAGAAGAGAATTTTTTGAGCATAAGATGTGATCAAATTTCCTCTATCCCTCTTTCTGCCAATATGATACACCCTAACACATCATCACAGAGATAACTCTATATGCACATCCACCATCTATCTGCATATGATACTCCGCCCATCAAGTCGAACCGCCCATATCAAAAAACGCACACAAGATATGCACAAAAAAGATACACATATATCCACAATCAACAAAAGCGGCACAACTATACAATACACACAGCACAACTAGACAAAAAACAACGTACCGACCCTCCAACATTTGAATAGCATGATACCATCCCATACCCCTATTCGGTGCTCCACATCCAACTAAGACTACCTCAGCTTGACCAGCCTTGGCCCCGCTAGATGAAGACAAAACATCGGATGGTGATGTATTCTCAAAGTCAGCGGCAATGTTATCTGACTTTAATGCCGATGATTCTTTTGATACTGATACTGATGTGGTAGGACGACGTGTTGATGATGGGATGGTGGTAAATGCTGAGGTTTGTGATGTTGATATTGTTAGAATGAGTGCTAGTGAGAATTTCATGATTGTTGTGTTTATGTTTTTGCAATTGTTGATTGTTTGATGGATGATAGATTGAATTTGTTATTATGCTTTGGCAAAAGATTATGATTTGATTGGAGCAATGGTTGATAAGGTGATGGATTACTTGAGGTTAGTTGCTGCCGGCCAACTTTTTCATGGCGTCGATGTCTTTTTGCCAGATGTGCCCGAAGTCAAAAGATATTAGAGAGTGTATGCTGCGAACAATGGCGATCAAACGAAGATTCTAACTCGCAGCATGCAGTGAAAGAGAGTTGGAGCGTCATCTCTAGCGGCGGGAGAGGTTTTTATATTAGATGATCATAGGTTGTTATTAGTAATAAAAGAGGAAACGGCGACGGCATTATTTGTATTAGTTATCAACGAAGAGAAAAGAGAGATATGATATACAACACTGAACAAAAAGTCAATGAGACATCAACAATAAACAATTGCAAAGACGAAGTGCTATTCAATAGTGATACATTGACCAAGGTTATTTCCTATCTGCCTTCAGTTGATGTACTGAATTTGGCACTGACATGTACAAAATTTAGTACATCTAAGTGTATATTATCTACTACTGTTACTTTAGAACAATCTCTAATCGAGAAGAGTACATACATTGTTGTACAGGATTTAGCAACCGAGGAACAATTAGCAGCATTGCCACATTATGACGGAGATAGTTCTTTGGCGGATTATCATTATCTTCAGTTGTTAAGAGAACCTCTAACTTTTGATCAGCTTGTCGGAGGAGCTGAGTATGTAAATAGTGATGATAAAACATGTGTTATAAATAGTAGTGAGTGGGATTGGGATACTGCATTCAGCAACAATATAATGAGGGCAGGCAAGCATTATGCAACATTTCAAGCACAGAACCTCGGTGACCCATCTGTTCTTACAGGGGTGATGAGACCTGGACAGTCAAATGAAAATACAAGGGGCAATCCTCTTCGCCCGGAGTTCTACAAAAATTTCTCTCAAGTTGGAATGAGTTACGGGGGAGATGAGGATAAAAACAATATCTTTTGCTGCTTGTACAATACTAATAATGGATATTGTCACATCAGGCAAGTTGGCAGTAGTAACACCAATACGGAGGGAATGGAAAGTATGTCTTCTGATGGTGAAATAGGAATGCTCCTTGATTTAGATGAGGGCACATTATCTGTTTATAAGAATGGACAGAACCTAGGAGTGATGAAGAGTGGATTAGCAGGTCCGTACTGTTGGTTAGCATCAATGTATAGAGGAAGCCGGGTTACGATCAAAAGGGAAATGATTCCACCAAATTAATCTCAATACCTAAAGGCGGAGGAAAGATACCATTCAATCCTAATAATTTGATGCTCTATTATACATGATGGAGAGGCCTAAGCTAACCTCAATCTCACAACAAACATATTCACCTCTTTTTACTTCTTTATGCGGTGCTTGTTTCATCATTATTCTCCCCTAGTACATGAAAGAGCTCCTCTTTGTCATACAACAAATGACTGGGGAAATTTGTGTGCATAGGAAGCACCTTCTCCATGTCGGGTCCTTCAGGCACGCCAAACCATTCAGCTGTGCCATACCACATGCTATCCCATGGGTACTCAGGAACGACTCGTCCTCTACTCGTTAGCATGAGAGGATTCTCCGGACCTGGCTCAAACTCACTAAGATACTTTCCTAGCACACGTCCGCCTTTAACCTTTCCTCCAAGCATAAAGTGATGACCACCCCAGGCATGATCAGCTCCATTATTCGAGTTCTGATCAAGGGTACGACCAAACTCAGTAAATTGAACTAGGGTAACCTTTTCCCACAATCCCAATGCCTTCACTTCTGCAACAAAGTCTCGAATACAATCATTCACTCTAGTAAACTTCTCGATAAGCCTTGCATCAACATCCGAATGAGTATCCCATCCACTTGTTCGTACGAAGAACAAATCCCTGGATACACCACGAGCCGCGGCAGTTTGCATAATTTGGGTAACAGTCTTGAACTCGCGGGCATCACTATGGTCGGCAGTCCATGTGGTTTGTAGTGACACCTTGTCAAGTTCCGCCTTGAGAAGTTCAGTCTTGGCAAATGTATCAATTAGTTTGGATGACCAAGTTTCAGCAAAGACGCCGCTGTCAATTGTACTAGCACCGTTGATATCCTTAATAACTTCATTCATATTTTCGATTGAGGGGTCATCGTTGATCTCAACAACGCCTTCGCTGTTTACAATGAAGGGAGAATCGCCTTGACCAGGAGTACCAACGAGAAGTTCTTGTTCTCCATCAACGGAGAAGGCATTGGCATTAATTCCTGCCTGATATAGTGTATCAAGCATCCTTCCACCCACACCTGTCCCAACATACTTATCATGTACATCCAAAAGCTTCATCTCGAGAGTCATGCCGTCATGTGAAAAGAGTCGAGTCTTGTCAAGGACATCTCTATAATTGTCAGCAGTAGCAGGGGCTGAAAGGAAGCCTGCGTTTGCAATGAACAGAGCCTCTTCATCAAGGTACAAGTCACGAAGTGCAGGTAGCATCTCATGAATACCAAAACTTGAACAAGGTTGTGCTGTGTTATTGGCTGGGATTTCCAACAAACGATCTAGAGGCATACCGATACCCTCTGCCAACTCGCTTTGCCCTCGAACCTTGCGGTAGTTGTCATAGACATCAATCGGAGAGCAGGAGTATGGAGCGAGCATATTGTATGAATCTACACCACCGGCAAGGTTGTAATATACAATGGCCTTGTATTCTGGAGCTGATGATTCTTGAAGTTTACGGGCAGGTGCTGGCTGGGAAGCTTCATCTGCAACTGCATGGGTCACCTCAGAGGTTGAGTGGAATTCACCTGACGTTACTACCAACTGTTGCATACATCTGAATTGGCTTCCTGCATCTGACTGTGCTGAACAGGCACTAACAATCTTGTCAATGTTATCCTTCGTCAATCGACCTGCCGTCAAGAGAAGAGATAACTCTTCAGCTTGCTCGGCAAGAGATGAATCGGCAGCAGGCTCATAGAACAAGTGTCCATAGCTCTCTGTATACTGGCCATCTTCCACACATGAGCCATAGCCAGGGTCGGTTGACAAGCCTTCTTTACAGCTTCCAAGACCTTTAGAAAAGTTGGGGTTGACAAGATAAAGTGGGTGTCAATTAAATACTCAAGGGCTAGAGAAGTAACATCTTCATACTTTCAACAACAACTAATCTACTCACCATACTTGATCAATGACAAGAGTCCGTTGATAATGCCGGCAATGTTAGGCGTAGTGACAACCGATGCCTCAGGACTAACCAGTTGAGTTTTCACCATTGATCCACTTGTTGGAATATATCCGGGTAGGTAGTAGGAGAAGACGGACGGGAACATGTAAGGACCGTTGCCAATCTTTGCGGCAATGGAAGGTAACTTAATGCCGTAAGAAGTTTGCATCAAAGGTCCATCAAGGGTTTCCGGAATGTGGGTTCTATAATCCATCGACCGCATCAAGTTTGTCAGTTTCAAGATAGGCTCTCTCATGTTGCCATGAGCAGGATCTAATACAATGGCTGGATCAGTGGCCTCTCTGTCAAGAACGATCGACGCTGCCATTGCTGCAAGATCTCCGTACTTTCCTGTACCAAAGCTTATTCCGCCAGAAGTGTAGCTTCCTGTACGATATGCTTCGACACAGCTTGCAATGTACCGTCCAGATGGATTCGAGAATCCGAATCGTTGCATAACTCGAGGACAAAGGAAGGGGGCAGTGTTAGGATGGTAAAAGTACTCATCCAAGATAGCTTCCGTTTCGTACTGTGCATCCTTTACAGTCATTTCACCGTGGGTAGCTGAGTTGGCACCATCAGGCATGAGACTCACATAATGAGGTGGGTTTCTGAAAGACGAAGGGACGACAGAGCTCGCTCCCGTGACAACCATGTGATCGATGTTAGGGCCTCTTGAATACCAATCGGGGATCTGTAAACGAATAATATTGTTTTGTCCAGCTAAAGATCGGTGAAGGAGAAGAGAAGCAAGTGTTGGTGAGAGATGAAATGGGGTTGGTAGTGTTTATTTGACACCCAGTTATTAACTCACCAATAAGGTTGGTCTTTAGTGGCTTTGTCATGTGCCAATCATCGTCAGATCCTCCCGTTGGCAAGACAGTGAAACCATAATCAAAGTCATTTATATCAGCACAATAGTCCCACCCTTTCTTCTGACAACTTGGACATGACGCACTCTCGTCAACCGAACATCCAGGGACAGATTCATAACCGGTATTCTGCATACAAAACAGACCAGGCATACAATCTATGTCTGCATCACAATCTCCATCACACCGTGCAAGAGAAGATGGAAGTGGAGAAGCGCTAGTGATACTGTTGAGAGGGAGAGGAGTATTCGGATTTGATAGTTGCCGTTTAACCTCTTGATCATTCACAAAGACAGACAAGGGCCGAGGTGAATAATCAACAGCAGCTCTCAAAGATATCTCATATTCACCATCAACAGGTACGACGACATCATTGAATTCAATGTATGAAGAAGAATTGGCACCAGAATACAGCCACACTAACTCCCCTCCAGTTGCCGAAACAGTACCTGAACTCCTGATTTCCGCATTGAACACCTCGGCTTGCTCGGCTTCATAGATAGTTGGGGTCATTGTCCAGCCTTCGAGTTCAACATTGGAGACAACATTCTTCAAGAAGACGGTCTTTCCTCGGTATGAGACCTCAAAGACTGTGGTCTTGTCAACACTATCTCCTACGCTATGAGCGGTCACACCTCCTAAATCATTAGGCACACTTCCTTCTTGGGGGGCATATGTTGCAAGGAAGAGTTGGCTCATGACATCATCTACTGAAACATTAGTGTCAGAGAAGACAGCAGTCTCGGTCACGAATGTCTTGCACAGACAGTGACCACTAGACAACTGTTTACATCCATTGGCTGCACATGTATTAGTCTTATGTGTGAAGAGAGAGAGAACATGAACAAGTATTAGAGCATGAGATAAAGAACATGAATAGGAGAAAGTCTGTGACCAATCCTATTTCAAGAACTGACCTCACTACTTCCAGGATAGTCTCCACTCCAATGAACCTTGAACCAGTTTAGAGTATCGTCTTGAGCAACAAGCCAAGGAATAGTATCAACATATGTATCCACTACATCATGAACAATGGCCACATAACCATCTGCGTTAACCTTGACATTGATGCCGCCTATGAGTATGTGAGAGGAGAAAGAAGAAGCGTAAGCTCTGAATGTACATTTGAAACAAACAAGAAACAACAATAATCATACTTACAATCCTTATTAGTCCAGTGGTATCCATGCTCCCTAAACGAATCTCTGTCTGGTAGCTGATCTACAGTTTCATAGAAACAAAGATCTTTTCCATAGTCAACACATCGATCCTTAGCAGTATCGTAGGTCATACGTTCTTGATCATAAAAGTGTGTAACACCTGACACCTTCTCTGCAATCCGAATGTCTTGATAATGATCCTCTTTGCAGCATGCTTCCCTCGCAACAGCTAGCTCTGGATTTGCACACATGGTACCTCGGTAAGTGTTGACACGAAGTTGTACTTGCTTTCCATTGTCATAGTATCCAAGCTGAACACATGGAATCTGAACATATTCGTAGTATACAGATCCAACCTTGATGACACGAAGAGTATCAACTAGACACTCTACAGTGTCAGGAGTACATGCAAGGTCATTTTCCAACACTACAGTGAGCTCGTAGTTACCTCCATTGTATAAACGATCATATAAAGCGGAAGGAGAGACCAGCTCTACCCGTGAAATGTTGTAGGCCGCATCATCTGCTAATTCATCTTCATCCTCCATGAGTTCAGGAATAGATGATGAACCAAGGAGACGGTAAGTGGCTCCCTTCTTGAGATACGCTTTAGGTGGTAGATCTGTGCATAGCAACTCTTTGTCACCAATGTAGCCACCCTGTAAGTCGGTCTTGGGGAAAGGATCTCGCCATTTAGGAACAATCTTCATTGGATCTAGTCGGTTGCTAGTAGAACTAGTCCACCTGATTTCAATGTTTCCACGTGCTGGTGTTCTGGAGAATCCCGTCCAACCTCTTGCAAATGATACAATGTCTTCGTTGGAATAAGTTTCAACAGCGTTGCCTTCGGCATTTAGAACAGGTGTGCCATCATCATTCAACTTGATCAAACCTATACTAAATAGCTGCATAATCTCACTGTGACAAGAGAGACAGGATCAAGGGGATGAGGGATGATGTAGGATAAGAGAAGACTTGGGCGGTTCAAGGGGAGTGGACTTACCGAGCATAATTCTCATCAGCGTTGGAATTTCTTTTATCATCATCCTCGTAAACAAAAGAAGTACTCTTGGAGCCCTCATATGTGAGATGCTCAGCCATAAGAGCGTTATAGCTTGCCTCACGAAGGATATCTCTGTAATTCCCAAACGCGTTGCGAACCATTATATCGTAGAAGTTGGTATGCACCTCAGTGAGTTCGTCAGCATTAATGTTCTGTGTATAATTTGAGTAAGAAAGAGGAAGTAAATGGATGAGATTATGAAGCAGTTTGCACACATCTTATGCACAAGTAAGGATACCCTGGAGGATAAATACACTAGACTCATTCAACTTACATCAGGGACTGTAGTAACAATCTGCGAGAGAGCCCATGCCATACGTTGGCGAAGCTGATCGTTCTCATTCAAAGCAATCTCAGTCCAAATATTAGTCTTTTGATTCTCTTGAACAACATCATTATACCACTCATCGAGTTCACTCTCAATGGCATATGTCTCTGTTAAAGTTGGATCATTGGCCACCTCTCCCAACGAACCACAGACTATGGCATCATGCACTATACCTCCTCCATTAGACAGGCATGCCTCACTGCTCATAAAGCATGTATCTTCATTCACAAATGATCGGGGGACGTTGGAACACTTCGTCACGCCACCGGTTTTATTCATCCATTCGGCACCACCGTCACTAAGTACATTAGCTGTCATATCCTCATCGTTGATGGAAGGTCCATTTAGTTCTTGGATAATAGTTGGAGTCCACTGGACCCACGAACCATCTGATAACTTACCAAAGATAGGAGCATCAGTTTTCTCAGCAAACTGAGGCACATTTTCACAAATTGGACCAGTAAAGCCACTCGTTAGTAAGAGTTCATTTCCACGAACATTAACATATGGGGCAATTAAATCAGATGACGTGTCGATGAAGACATCACTTTCACTAAACTCAAAGAAATCACCAATATATTGCTCATAGCCAGTCCAGTCGACCTCAAGATTCCCAACATCAGGATGTACGGCATCTCCAGATGGAGCCTCTTTGACACTAGCCCTACCAAACGGATAACGGTAGAGGTCCCCAAGAGGAGGATAAGGGTAGGTGGACCAATTATAGTCG
>Ga0214478_100767_pt1 | contig 17968 bp, 15 predicted proteins | sample M1_20Mar14CPVII9_2_FD_178001 | JGI IMG/M metagenome (GOLD analysis project Ga0214478, IMG submission 178001) | Marine eukaryotic communities from Monterey Bay, California, United States - M1_20Mar14CPVII9sort6BwellD7 | ecosystem: Environmental > Aquatic > Marine > Unclassified | place: USA...
ATATACTAGTGAGAGTTAGACTAATAAATATAATGATGCATTAGAAAAAATGTATTGTTATTGTTGTTATGCTTTTTGTTCATACTTCTTCGCTGTGGGGAGAAACCCCCAAAGTATAGCAGGAGTTGGAACAAGTAGTGTTTAAAGCATACCTACCTATTAATTGATTGAGGAGAAAGAATAGAAGGAACAGTTTGCTGACAGGTATCCTCAAATATTTTTGAGTGGTTATTTTGATGAGAGTGATGAAAATGATATCTTCATATTGATGAGTTCATTATCGACGGCAGCGGCTGCCAATACTACCAGGCTCACCGCCGCGACGAGAAACACTTATTGTAAGACAACAACTAGATACCAGCCTTTTCACCTGCGATGAGTAGTAGTAGTAGTCCGATACGCTCTCGTAAGAGTAGAGTTATTGGTTTTTTGACGTCTTCACATAATCATCATGCACCATCTAATAATCATCTTGATTGTAATGATGATATACCATCATTGATGATACCAAACATATCACCGAATTCTCAAGGTAGTATCATATCCCAAAGCTCAACCAGCGGCTCTCCAAGTAAGAGGAAACGACAGAAGAGTTGCAATAATATCCTTCGTCATCTCCTATACAAAATTAAAACGTCAAGATTACTACTTATATCCATATTAATATTAATATACAGTCTTGGATCTACAATATTTCTAATGACAAGGATGGATTATATTAGTATTGATAATAGAGGATTAAGAATGTTCAATCATATTAGAGAATCGTCAACAAGAATATCAAAGCATATCAAAAGAAGGAGGTATCCACAAGTTATTCAATATAATGATATACATGAGTTACTTACATCATCCATAATAATGTATATGGATACGAAAGAACGATTAGAATCAATATCATCAGATGATCGCGATAAGCGTACCATTTATATGAGCAAAAAGGAATTGAAAGAACAGAAACGTCTATCAGATTCAGACGACTTTAGTTATAGAGATCCATTGTATGAAGGGGAGTGTGTACCTATGCAACCATGGCAAGAAACTTCCTTCCCTAATTGCAATTTGGTAAGTTTATTTTGTTTACCATTCACATGCATACGAACGATATCATTCACATGTATACTATGTATCATCTAATAACTTATATTACTCTTAGTTTCATGAGTTAGACTTTTATGGAAAGTTACTTACTGATGAATTTGAATATTACACTTCTGGTGGATATAATGATATATTCTATTTGGATGAGAAAGATAAGAAAGATGATCCAGACCTTGCAATGAAAATTCTACAATACGGCACTGAGTATACCGATCGTAACTATGACCGAGTCCGGAGAGATGGGCTTATCCTAGAACGATTGACAAAGTCTCCATATGTATTGGCAACATATGGATTCTGTGGTTTTGATGTACTAACACCATACGCTGGTGAGGGTACACTGTCTGATCGTTTAGAAGACTGGGGAGAAGGGAAAATACAATTGACAGACGAGCAACGACTGCAGTTTGCGTATGAGGTGGCAGCTGGCCTTGCAGCTGTACACGACATAGACGGAGAAGGATCAAAGGGATTATCAGCAGTGGCTCACGGTGACTTGAAAGGTCAGCAATACCTCTTTTTAAATGGACAAATGAAGCTAGGTGATTTCAATAGAGGCCGATTTATAAGAAGAAACTCCACTGCTCCCGATACCGCTTGCACTTATACAATCGGGCTGAATGATGCAGCATTCCGATCACCAGAAGAATACGAATACTTGCCTCAATCATCTGCCATTGATATATATGCTGTTGGTAGTTTATTGTATGAAATACTAACAGGCAACGAGGTTTGGCACGATACTAGTACGAAAGACGCACAACGATCAATAAGGAGAGGAGAAAGACCTAAAATTCGTGATGATATATTAAAAAGTACACATCCAGTAGATGTCGTACTCCGAGATGCAATTGATATGTGTTGGGTATTCAACCCTACCAAACGTGCTAAAGCCAATGAGGTGGCCGCTTTCCTTCAGCAAAAGCTACGCGATATCAAAACTACTTAACAATAAAGAATTACAAGGCAACAATGGTGCAAGTTGTAAGTGCTAACAGTTGTATCTACTTCAGTCTTGCAAGTAAGAGCACATAGAATCAACAGATCCGATAGTGGTGCATGTACTAATAGAACTTCTAATCTTCCATCAATCCCTTCTTCGTCCACTCCTTGAAGAGCTCCTCGTAACAACTAAAGTCTCCACAATCAATTACTAGACCATCCTTTGTTACCAATCCCTCCTCGGTCAAGTCTTGCCAAGCCCTAGCGACACCACCACCTGTCAATTCGCCAATATCGTCTTCAGCTCCTGAGAAGAATGCCCATGCTGTAGAATCCTGATTACTGTATCCATCGCAAAGATTACTGAACGCTTCAGTTGCATCAGTCAACACTTTTATGTCTTTGTTTTCAGAAGCCCATCGCGCATTGGCAGAAATGTCATCAGTAATATCATTCAACTTCTTGTTAGTAATTTTGCCTGTACTTGCAATAGTCTTGGTACGTTGAGCGAGTTTAGATGGCTAATTAAATGAGAGGGGAGTAATACAACAGAGCATGTCAGTAATACTCTAACAAACATCCTAATTTGTGCATATCTTACCTTTGGTGGTTTCGCCTGAGCACTATTATTGCTTGTCTTCTGTCGCTTGGCTTTCTTTGTATCAGTCATGATGATTGCCAATGTATTTAATAATGAGGCAATGTAAGTAAGGTATATGTGTTACCAATGATAGTATTATGCTTGTGTGTGTATTATTATTTCTACATATTCAGAATGAGCTCATCAAGCACGATTTAACTTTTGTAAGTCTTACATACCTCTACGTACCTCTCATTCTTACAAAGCTCATAAGATTCCAGATCACAAACAACTCATCTAAGAAGACGCACAATAAAGAGCCAACCATATAACGAAGCTATCTTTCTCCAATCAACCCTCATGACAATATCCATGATTACTCAACGTTTACATTCGAGTATTAACAAAGCGGCCAATGACCACACTGAAAGCTCGACTCACACTTCTAGTGGTAAACAAGGCAACGATGATGATGATACTAATAACAGCAAGACTGAACAAGTAGAAGGTAATCTACCACTCAAGAAACGCAAGAGAAGTCACGATGAAGATGAAGGAGATGACGGGAACGACCAACCCTTGACTGAGGTTGCATCGTCATCCCCTTCCACTAGCACCACATTAGCAAAGCCTACATCATCCACAATCTTCTCAACGTCATCCAAGAATGGTGGCTACTTCATCTTGCCGGAAGACTTTGAACACTTGACCGACTATTACGTACTACTCTTTGCACAAACAAAGGGTGGCAAGATGACTCAATCGGAAATGCAAGCCAAGAAACGAAAGAGCACTGCTCACAGTGTTGGATTTCCTGGCATGAGATGTACACACTGTGGTGGAAATCAACGTGGATCGTGCTTCCCATCATCTGTAAAGAATCTTGGTGGTTGTACTCCGACATTGCACAGCCACTTTACTACTTGTTCAAAGACACCAGCATCTGTGGCTCGTGCACTAAAGGCAGCAAAGAGTAAGCACAAGACGCAAGCAAAGAGTAAGGCTCCTGGTGCTACTGGTATATTCTTCTCCAAGCTATGGAAGAGGATGCATGATGAGTCATTCAATGGCACAAATGGTCCTGAATTGCAAGTTGTGGTTGACAAGTTGAATGCAATTGTTGAAAATCACCAACAGAAAAGTAAAGCTACTGGCAAACGAACAAGTCAACCTAAACGAACAAGTCAACAACGACAAGACGTAGGAGCTGCTCCGTCTGATGCCACCAATAATTCAATCACAAATGTTGTAAGCTACGAAGAAGATGCTTACCAACCATTGGACTATCGTCAACCAGCACCAGTACTAACTGCAAGTCTAGTTGTAACAGAAGATGACTTTGAAATCGCTCTACAACTGTTGAGAATGACTCCTGATAATGATACATCTGTATTTGATAATGCTCCAGACGTGCATATTGATCCTGTGCCCGTGCTAGTCGCCAACACACATCAACAACAATACTCTTCTCGTACTAAACAGAGAAAGAGAGGACGCCCAAAAACGATCAAGCAGGAGTTGGAAGTGGGTAAAACTAGAAGGTTCACAAGGGAGGCAGAGATCTTGTTGATGAAGGGTATGTTGAAGCATGGCACTAGGAGTTGGAAGAGGATATATGAAGAAGAGCCTGGACTACAACACATCAAACAAGCAGCTCTCAAGGATAGAGCCAGGACGGCACACTACAAGACAAAGTATGAGAGGGCACAGCAAGATCCATCCCTTCTTGATCGCGTCGATGAGTTGTGTGGAGCTCCTGATCAGCGTATATACACTGACGAGACTCAGGAGATAATGCATACACCATCACCAAACGTTTCATCATGGTACCCGGAATTACAAACTACGCCAGTTGATGATTGTATGATGACGACTGTTCAACATGCTGTTTGAGTTGTGTGGCTTGACTTGATGTGATACTATTAGGAAGTCAGAGGATAATACTAATGCTCTCAGTTATTTGTTACAATATATACAACTCATACACAATTTGTTTGCATCAGTTAGATTCAAATATCAGCCAATGTTTTCACATGTCTATGTTTGTCATTAACATTTCCAAAGCTTGTTAGCTCCACATTACCATTAATGTCAGAAGATTGTGCTTTCTTTGGATGTCGATTTGACTTGTTTGGCGACTGCTTCTTTTCTATCCTCTTTATATAAGTAAAGAAGTACATACCAAGTCCAACACACATCATACCGATCAGCTTCTTCCACCCTAGCTCTTTCCCTTCCCATATGAATTCCAAAACGGCTGTTATCGGTGGTTGTGCTGCAGCAAATAAGGTAATAACACTACTTTCTAGGGATGATGAAGCATAACTGCCTATGCTAAAGCATGCACCGCCAACGAAGAATGCGGAATAAAGGAGACCCAACCGAAATGTGGGTGATGTAGTCAGCGCTGCATATAATTGTATCAAAGCTTGACCAAGTGTACAACCAGTGAGTATGCCGCCAAGTATACTATCAACGAGTAACAATGTGAAACAACCAATATTGCCAATACCAAACATCCATGCTGTTAGTTGCAAAGGAGGGTAATGATTCAGTCTCTTTTGCAACAATGCTGTGGCAGAATATGCGGCTACTATGCCACCTAACACCATGTTACCTCTAATAAATTGCACATGCTGATCTGCACTACTAGGTACTGCTTTGACATGATGATGATCCATTCCATGGCCACCCCCAAGGTAATCTACCAATAAAACAACTATACTCCCACTTACAGTCAATAGTAAACTAGCAATTTGACTATACGGATGTTTTTTACTCCGTTGTTCCAATCCTAAGGTCACTGCTGCTAGGAAACAACCTAAAGGGATCATCGGCCCATCATAAACACTTGCGACAGTTGGAGAAGTTAAGATCAATCCAGTAGTGTAACATGTAGGCAGTAAGAACATGCCTGATAAGCCAGCGACTATTATCTGTATTGCCTCGGGATTCATATTGTTCATTCTAATTTTTTTTTGATAATATTGAGCTGTATGCATCAAAGTATATATTGATGGTACATAGAGACTAAATCTTCTACTTGAACTACTACTATTTCGTTTTCTTCTTCGATGTCTATGATGATGATGACCATGTCTATGATGTTTGTGATGACCTTCTATTACTTTTGATTGAACTTTTAGAACAGGAGAATGGGTTGGTGAATGTGTCGGATGATCACCATCGACTCTATACATACTACTTCCATTTTGGTTTAGAAACGAACTTCCAGAATTTGGACATGATATTGGCAAGCCCACATTATTATCAATACTACTCGAGCTTGAATAATCTCTTCTACCCATTGACGTACCACTTAGGAATAATGAAGGAAAGGGCATATAACCCTCATGCATAATACCAACAATTAATAATGCTATACATGATATAAGTGTTCGTATTAATACATAGGAAATTGGGGCTAGGTATGGTACTTGATGCATAACATGTTTCCCTAATACATGCCATGATGATGTGAATAGCTGGGCTGATAATAATGCTATTATTGGCAGTAATGTTGATGATGAATTGGTATTATTGTCATTATTATTATTCTTTAGTGGTTTCATTGTATATCAAAATCGAGTAGGGTGTAGTATGAAGAACTAAGTATACTTTTGTTCAGTTTTCTTTGCAAGGGATTATCGACTCTGACGCCTGTTCATTCGCATATTATGCTTCCATCAAATCAAAACCTATTCTCTTTGATCAATGGCTGCCGCACCACTGCATTACTCTGGGCCGATCAACGATATTGCAATAGTCATCGTTGGTCGTCAGTCGTCATCACAAATGAAATGAACTGCCCCCGTGCAAAGAAATAACCATCTTCGCTTGAGATGAAAGTGATTGTTAATTTTTTTAGAGAGGAGAGCAGGGAGCGAGATAGAGAGGGAGAGGAGATCAAAAGGATGAGGAATGTCAGATCGTCAACTACTAATAGATAGCGCAGGGATATTGTCTTTTTTATTACGGGGCTTTCAAAGTTTGCTCACATCTTGTGCACTTTAGAAGTACACAAGATATTACTACTTACATCATTACATATCAAGATTTTTAATAAGCCTTACTGGATACTAGGCTCAGTATTATCATAAAGTACGATATATATTAATACATGAGTGCAGAGATACGAGAACAACGTCTCCAAGAGGGATGTTGTCCAAACTGCGGAACTCAGCTATACAAGATTACAACACAATCTAAAAAAAATGTCATGTCAAAAATGAGCATGTTTAACAATAAATCACAAGATATGAGTAGTAATTATCCGAAGAAGGAACCATTGAATATACCAGGTGTTGTGGAACGTGGTCAATGTGTTAAATGTGCCAATGGGAGTACTAATATTGCAGTTAGTAGCAGCGATGTAGTGGAGGATACCTTAACCTCTTCATCTCCCATCGCAATTGGGGAACACATGACTGATGTTGCAGCACCTGTTAAGGCTGTTCCTGTAACAATATCACCACCAGCAATTAATGATATGGCAAGAAAACCTCCGCCCTCATCTCCTGTTGTTGGTAACTTGAAACAACCTCCAGAGACATTGCTTGCTGCCACAATGAAGAAGGAAGAAGAATCTTCTAGTAGCGGCAGTGAAGAAGAAAGTGACAGTGACGACTCGTCATATTATACAACATCATCGGGCGATGGTGAATCATTAGAAGATGTAGATTTGCTAATTGATACACAAATGCATCGGTTGGAATCAGATCAAGCATCCAGTGACTTGGTTAATACATTAAAGAAGAATGCGAAGTTTAATGCTAGTGGACAAGTTGGGGATTATATACCACCTGGTAAAGGAGGAATTGATACTGTTGTTGATTCAAATGGTATTGTTATTGATGATAGAAAACCAGCCGCCAAACCTACGGTGGAGGAATCTTCTGATCAACTACGCGAGTTGCAATTTGAGGCGGCAGCTATTGACATGGCTTGTCTCGAAGCAACTAACAGTAAGCCACAAGATGATACCAAGAAGTTACAATGTCCATCGGGAATGAGTCCAGATGTGTTTTATGAATTACCACCTGAAATGCAAAAGGAGGTGTTGGCACAGGAAGCTAGAAAATCATCTAATGCTGCCGCTACTACTTCTTCTTCCGATATTGATCCGGAAACATTGGCATCACTACCTGATAATATACGCCAGGAAGTTTTAGAACAGGCTCGGAGGGAACAGCAACAAAAGACTGATAGTACAGCTGCTGCTGCTGCTGCTGCTGCTGCTGCTACCAGCTCTTCTATTGATCGCTTGGAAGATATGAAGAAACAGAAACTCTCCGCGTCGACCACTGCATTCCTTTCAGATTGTGAAATCAACGCCGAGGACTATGAAAATTTCCCCGACGAAGTAAAGAAAGATATCATGAAAGAGAAACAACGTCGTGATTCTAAAACGAATATTGAACCAATGAATCAAGCACAGCTCGAAGATCTTGATTCATCAGGGTATGATCGTGAAACATTGGCAAGCTTACCTGAGGAATTACGAAATGAGGTATTAGAAGAAGAACGTCGGAAGAAGGAGAAGAAACGACGTGAGAGTCAAGCTAGTGGTAACAGACCAAGTGCTGTTGGTGCACATAGTGTTAGTAATGTTCCCGCGGGGTATGATCCCGAGACATTTGCAGAATTACCCGAGGAGATGAAGAGGGAATTACTTGATGATGCTGCCCGTCGACAACAGTCTGGTGGTGGTAGATATTCTGCAGATGGGTATGATTATGAGAGTATTGTTGATGCTCAGGTCGTGTCGGCACAACCAATGAGATCGGGTGGTGGTACTGCAACGTCTTGTACATATGAGGGGGAATACAATATAATGGGAAAGCGACATGGTGATGGGGAGCTGAAGTGGGCAAATGGTGATAAGTATGTAGGAAAGTTTAAGAATGGTTATATTGATGGAAGAGGTACAATAAATTTTCATGATGGTAAGTTGTGCTACATTTTCAATGAACAGAGATCGAGTGATCTTGTACACTAAAACAGCACTTTCTGCACAAAACATAAAAACAGGCACTGAATATGCTGGTCAGTGGCACAAGAATAGATTTCACGGAGAAGGAACGAGACGGTTTAACAATGGAAATGTATACACTGGAAATTATGTAAGTGGCAAACGTCAAGGTCAGGGCAAGTGTTATTTTGCCAACGGAGATATGTATGTTGGAGACTGGAAGGATGATACAATCCATGGATTTGGAAGATACTATTATAATAATGGTCACAGGTAAATACTGATGTGTTATTAAACGAATTGCTAACTCAAAACCCCACTCACATTTTGTCTCTCTTCATTTATCAGCTTCGAAGGTATGTTCAGATCTGGTAAGCGGAATGGAAGAGGGAAGTATCAGCTCACCGACGGTCGTGTAGAAATATATCGTTATGTCAATGATTCGCGTGTCGGAGATGGTGTAAGATGGAGTGCCAATCGCAAGAAGGCCTGGCGTATGAATGATGGAAAAATAACCAAGCGAGTCTCAACAGAAGAAGCTGCAGCGATTGCAAAGAGATGCGGTCCACTAGTGGAGGAATCATAGTTTTTTCAAAGATGGTTGTACTCCAATAATATAATTCAGCCTTAGGATTTATCGAGCATTACCAAAATGAACACGAGATACTTCCAATACGTCCTTAGACCTTTGGTACACAAACAAAGCCATGCTCAATAAAATCATGATGGAACTTGAGAGAGTACAAGTAGGATTTAAACTCTGAGAAGTCGACCACCCCGTCACCATTGGTATCAATCTCCTTGTGAAGAACGTCAACCTCATCAGTAGAAAAGCCACTCAACTCGCTTGCAATGAAGAGAGAAAGTTCTTCAACACTAACCACGCCGTCACCATCAATATCAAGTTTTGACCATAGTGTGGATACTTCTTTGCTGCATCCATTCTCAAGGAACTCGGCAATGCTCTTGCCAAAGTCCTCTTTGAGGCGAAGATGGAGCGAGTTGAAATAGTGTGCAAGTTCATCAGGTGAGATATCATCGTTAAAGTCCTCGTCCATAGAGTCAGGAAAGAGCATTCGAAACTCCTTGTCGCTGAGATCTCAAATTCCACTTGAGGTCACAAACTGTTGGAGTTCATTACGGCTAACGACGCCATTGCCTGGAGATAGATGCACGAGATACAAACACAAAGTTACATGTTGAGCGGTATCCTAGAACATCTACTGATCACATTCCATAATTGATCTATGCTACTCACCATTTACATCAAGCTTATTCCATAGCATATCAAAGTCTTTGTTTCCAATGGCATGGCGGAATTCAGCCTTGAGAAACTTGACTGGCTCGAGGACGAAAGTACCTGTTGCCTTGTAAATCACACTTTCTCCCTGCTTGACTTGACATTGAACAGTGTATGTCGAGCCTGACTTACCAACCTCACCACTACCGAGGATAACCTTGGATTGAAACTTGAGGTCGGAATCAATATTGGAAGATAGGGCATTCTCCAAGGAGCACTGTGATAATAGATATCAAATATGGATAGTTATAGTTTAGGATACCGAGAGAATGAAAATGTATTGATATCAAACAAACTACATATCAAAATCTTACCGTCCATGAAATCATCTTCATACCAGGTTCTTGTCCAAAATCACTCTTCTTGAAAGGGAGATCAATGTCTGTGAATTCAGAGATTGCCTTACCGATTAGATCACCGTTGTGAAAGAGCAAGGCAGAATGAGATAGGCTTGGTTTATTATAGAAGTCGACAAGGCAATCAGAAGGAAGAGATCCCTCCATCGTAAGCCAATGGCCAATGGTACTGTGATATCCAGAGAAGCTCTTGATGTCATTCAATGAACCAGCAGCTCCTCCATACGGATTCTTGTTGGACTGAACATCTTCAGAAGGAAGAAGATACTTCACACTCTTCTTCTTGGTGATAGCTGGCATGATGTTGAAGTTACACTCAGCGGCATAAGTTGTATCATCAGTCTCAAGGAGAATATCACACGAGGAAGACTGCTTAGACAAGTTGTTGCATCTGTTGTAGGAGAGAAGATGGTATGGCATAGTGTTTAGTGAGAGATGAAGTTAGGATACCGCAACATGTAAATACAACTCACCTCACGAAGATGATTGGGTCGTTTGCAGTTGCAGAGAAGAGTTCACCACCATTGATCTTAGCAAGCTCTTCCTGTACCTTACCCTTGTTTGGATATACGTCGATGTGATACTTAGAGGCAGGGTAGTGGAACCTAATAAGTAAAGAGATTGTTCGAGAAGAGAAGTGAAATTAAGAAGTTGAATCGATCCATATCGGGCACAAGATATGAACAAACGATATCACACGACACTTACCTCTTCTTTTCAGGATTACGAAGAAGTGTTGCTACGGAACCAGCAGCTGACAAGTGACGACTAGCTTCAGCAAATGGGATACCACCACTCTCTCGACCTGCCGGCATGTCAACACGTCCAGTAGTACATACAAAGCCTACCATCTCGCCAGTTGTATCGTCTACAATTGCATACTCATTGTCAAGAGCATAGTAGTACTTGGTAATATCAAAATACTTCTCGATATCATCCTCAAAGGTAATAGCACGTAAGGACTCCGACTTATTGGATGGCTGAGATGATGATAAAGCTGCTTCGATATCTTGGATGTCACACAAGCCATAGATGCTGCACGCATCAGCAGCAAACTGTTCAGCGTCTACATTACGCGATGATAGTAGTTTCTCGTCTTGAAGGAGATCATTCACGGCGTCATCTTGCCCGGTTGACATGCTGGTATCCTCATCTTTGTAGTGAAGAGGAGATAGAGTGAGGGGAATGATGCGATGTTGAGTTGGAGAAGCGGTGAATCCTTGACATACGATGAGGAGGTTTGATACTGTCAGCGGAACCGCTAGTAGGCTAATGATTGTAGGAGATAGAATCATGATGAGCGGTTGCTTAGCGTTTGATGTGAATTGGATTGGTTTTGTAAATTTATGAGCTCTAGGAGGTGAGTGAGAGAGAGAGAGTATGTCGTTATGTCATTCTAGGATACCGGTACAAACTTTAGCAAGCCCTCTCTCATCTCACTCTCCTCCTCTCATAATTCTTTTCAACAACATTAACAACTCAACTACACCACACTAATACCAACAAATACCATGTGCCCTCGTAACTTCCTTCCTCAAGCTCTAGCGGCTCTTCTACGTTCATCCACAAGCACTCCATCATCGGTAGCGGCGGCGTTCTCTCTTCCCTCTTCTCATCTATCTAAACGACACAACAACTTTAAGTTAGGATACCGCAAGTATTCACCTCTCGATACTGATATCATTGTTGATACAACAGAGAACAACAACAATATCATCAATCGACCTAGTTTAGAAGCGATTGAACCATGCAAGTCCTTCGATTCGTTTGGGGATATTCTACCCATCATTAATCATCAAGAGAAGAAGGGTACCTCATTTGATACAACAACATCCAAACCATCTCAAGAGGATAGTATCCAGTCAAGTCCAACAGAGAAGAAGAAGAATGCCGAGAAAGTCGTTGTTAAAGATGATAAACAACAATTCGACACTGTCATTAATCTGTTTGACTTTGAGGAGAATACCGACGCCTTCGCTGCAGGTATCTCATCATTGACATGGTTCGAGGGGGATGCAAACTCGGCCGTAGAAGTCATCCGTCCTAGGATTAAGGAGATCCTAACTGCCAATCCTTGGCTACTTGGATCACTTCGTGGATCATCTCCGATGCGGCTTGAATACAATGCCAACATTGAACCAACTACGAGTGATGTTGATAGGGTATTTCAATTCTTCTCTCTCCAAGATACCTCGAGTCTTCCTGATTTGACAGGCAAGCTCAAGTATGGGATGGACTTGACGGAGATGAATCAGGTAACACAACTCTATGATCTAGTTCTAGAACCCTCCAAGCATCTTGTCAATACAAACAAGCCATTGTTCAAGATATCTCTCGTCCCAGAGTCAAGTGAATTCAAACGATTTGCTTTGGTGGTATCCTTATCTCATAGGATTGCTGACGGAGCTACCTTCTACAACTTGTATCAGATGATCGATCCAACGTCTGAGATTCATGCTATAGATCCCACTCGTAAGTTGGATGTACTTGAGAGTATTGATAATCTCGCGGGCAAGAACAAAGACGAGGAAGGTATAACTGGTACATATTTTAAGCTTATCAGAAGGACCGACCTTTCAACAACGTACCTTCTTACTTGATAAAGATTATATCAATCAAGTCAAGGCCCAACATGATCCATCCGAGTGTGAATTTAGCTGTCCTTTCATCTCTACAAATGACGTTATCACCTCTACTTGTTTCAACATTGCAAAGCCAGATAAAGTTGACAAACACTTCGGGACCATGTCCATCAACTTCAAAGGGAAAGTGCCTAACTTGGAAAGAGATGATGCTCCAAACTATATTCATGTCGTGATTTACGGCGAATCAGGTGGGTTATGTATCTTATGTTTGAGAATCTATATCCTATCTGTTGATTTGCAAACCGAATTAATACTCATCTACTTTACCGCATCATACACTATCATATTCATACAATATACACACATATATACATATATCATAGACTACAAATGTCCTCAAGCCATTCGTAAGTCCATTAGTGGAGGAAACTACGGGCCTGTATCGGGATCCAAGGCTCGTCGTCAAGTCAATCAGGCGAGCAACTTGATGAAAGATATTCATCTCACAATCTGTACCAATTGGAGTACCTTCTCACCCAAAGGCGGCCTATCACTTGGATCAAACGTTAAGCAACTTATTCATTTGCCACTCAAGGATATGAGGTACGCTCCCCCTAGTCTCATCTCCAACTTAACCATCTTTGCTCCTTGGTCAAATGATATTGCAGTTGCTGTTTCGGGTACTCAAGAGATGGTTGATAAGTTTGTTCATCATCCAATGGTAGCACGTGAGATTTAGTTTGTATAGAGCTTAGTCTATGTTATGTTGCAACTTGTGTATCTTGGAATCTATTGATATTATGTATGAGATAAAAGTCTGATTATGTTCAACCGAAGTATCTTTGCTTTCAAGATCATATTATAACAATTTTGACATAACTATTGATAATGATTCGATATAATATCTTACCAATAGATAGTAAAAGAATGTAAATAGCACGCCCTTACCTTTAGTATTATGTTGTGTTTGTGTATGTGCTGCCTGAATCGCTCCACTGAAGGATACCGGTACAGCATCTTCATTAACTCGTACTCTAATATCAATAGACTTATTCACCGTGGCATCTCTCCTAGATGGAGTTGTCATGTACTTGAAATCTCTCCCAGATGGAGTTGTAATACCTAACACAGTAATAATACAACACAAACAAACGCCAGAGTCAAAGAGGTAAAAGAGAGAGAGATAGAAGTCTGATTAAATTCAACCGAAGTATCTTTGCTTTTCAAGTTCTGCATACTCACACATCTCAAGCAGAGCTTGACTCAGTACATATACGAAGATGTATCATATTTAGTTGTTACATATCATCATGGTATACCTGATTTATGGCAGGGATATCTAACGAGAGACTCGCTTCGTTAGAGGGAGATACCTCAAATATTATATATTTTTTGACTAACTATTGACAATTCGATATCATATCATACCAAATAGTAAAACATTGTAAATAACACTTCAACTATTTAGCTTTATAGCATAAGGGTGTGTTGTGTTTGTGTTCTTTATCGACTCAACTGATTTGGATACCGACACAGCATCTTTCATATCTTTGCTCCATCATACTTAAAATACACTTATTGCCAATCTCCTCTCTATGTAGGAGATTGAATGAATATAGTAAATATTAAATAAAATATTAAATGAGATCACTAACACTGCAACGGTTCATATGCATATCAAGGCGTCTTTTGTACTCAATCTCTTTATTCTTAAGCTCCTCTTGCTCTCTCTTCTTTGCCAGAAGCCTGGCCTCTTTATCATCTCTGGCAATAGTTCTTCTATTTTCCTCGTAAACTTCCATTCTCTTGGCCTGTGCCTTCTCTGCATCTCTCTTATCTTCTTCATCTGCTAGACGTCTTGCAGCAGCAGCTGCTTCTACCTCGATATCTATTTCCTTGCGTATTGCTACAGCTTGTGCTTTTTTCCTATGAATTTGTTCCTGTCTTGAAATATCCACTTCTTGTTGCCATTTACGTCTCTTTTCAGCCTGTGCCTTCTGCTCCGCATCCTTCTTCTGATTATGTTTATCTAGCTCTTGGTTTCTTATCATGTTAATAGTTTCATTCTCCTTCTCTTCTACCTTGGCTTGTTCACAAAGACTTTGCACGTACTCCAGTGCCGCATCCTTGCCTTCCTCCTTTTTGGCGTTCTCGTCCTCTATTTGCTGCCTTTCAATATCCATAGCATGCTTGAGTAATATAAGGTTTTGTTTTCTAGTTTCTAGACTAGCTTTATCACGCTCAATTGCGCGAAGTCTAGTCTCTTCCAGTATTTTGTTACCACTATTCTTTGCCTTTTCGTGTAGAGTTTTGTTGTCTTCTCTAGCCTTTCGTTCTAAAAGGGCAAGTTGCTGTAGTTGTTGCTGCTCTTCTTGACGAGTTTGCGTACTGTCACGTTTGGCCTTTGTTTTCTTCATCATTATCTGATGATTTAGAGACCGTCTGAATTCAAGGGCTAGTTGCTTCTTCACTTCTTGTTCATAACTTTCATCTTTTTGGAGGAGACACATTGCAGCAGTATCTTCTAATTCCATAGCTTGCTGTTTCTGCTCTGCAATAAGTTCCTTCTGCTTTATCAGCAATGCCCGATCTTTTGTCAATTTATTCAATACTTGTTTTGACTCTAAGATTCGTAATTCTTCACATGCATTTGCCCACTGCCGTTCATAACATTCTGATACAAATTGTTGCCTTTCCTTTTCACGCTGATCCTTTAGCATATATGCTCGGTCTCTAATTTGATTTATTCTATCTTCTTGAGAAATCTCTCGACTGCTCTGAATAGTCTGTTCCCAATCTGTCATTTCACTTGAATACAATGATTGTAAATTCTTCTTTCGCTCGTCAAGTTCATCATTATCCTTTTGTAATAACTGTTGTTTGATATTTTCAACCTGACGTCTTTCAATTGCCTGTTGTGTCTTGTTTTCCCAATCATGAAGTCGTTCTGTATTATGATGTTGACTTAAGAATGCTTGTGTTTCATCGTATATTCGTTCTTGTTTTCGCCGACGTTGTAAATCAACCAGTGTCATATTTGCAAAGATATCTTTAATTGCTGATGTTTGTGTTAGGTATTGGGCGATGGTTGTCTATCCGTACTTACTTCTCTTAAGATTATTAGTTTGTTTAGATTTGTGGTGGTTTGTCTTAGAAAAGGTTTTTAAAAATTTATGATGGTATGTATGGTATGGTATGCTGTCGGCCATAAAATTACTGGACAATGCTTCTATTAATACCTACAAAAGGTTCATTGATATAGGTAGCACATGCCTTATTCAACTTGATTCAATTGCAGCTACAAATCTGAACTCACAATAAATCGTTTGATCGCTGGGGGGGTATCATTTTACTTAGTCATCTCAATCTCACAACCATCCAACATTCACCGAGGTCGATAGTAGTCAGTAGTACCAAACAGGCGGCATCCACTATAGTTTATTCAATCGATCGGCCTATAATATTACTGCTGTGGCTGTTTAAAATACATTGGCGGAATAAAGTGCACATCTTTTGAGCACATCTTTACACATCAAACTTTTCAAGTACAATTGAATTGCAATACTAAACAATAATAAAATAGAATATATAAGATGAAGGCGTTCGTACTAGCACTGGGATTATTCAGTGTCCCCATTATCATGGGATTTTCACCTACACATATATCACAACCACAAACAATAAGCCCTACAGCCTACAGACCTTCATTCTTCAATACAAACAATAATGAACAACAATCACAACGATCGTCATCATCATCTACGTCACTACATATGTCCTCTAGGACAGGCGCAGGAAAAGACTTTTATAACATATTGGGCGTATCTAGATCAGCTGAAGGGTCTGAGATTAAATCAGCATACCGCAAATTGGCAAAGAAGTACCATCCCGATGCCAACCCTGGTAAGGATACCACTACTGAATTTCAAGAAGTTAACCGTGCATATGAAGTGCTTAGTGATGAGGATAAACGTAAGAAGTATGATATGTTTGGCGAGGCTGGAGTGGGAAGTAGTGCAGCAAGTGAGGGTGGTGGACCATACGGATATGGAAGTCCATTCGGCGGTGGAGGATTTAGTCAAGAGGTTGATTTGGGAGATATCTTTGATACCTTCTTTGGAGGGGGAGGACCTGGCGGCCCTGCTGGTGCATCGGGATTTGCAGGAGGACGTGGAGGTGGCCGGGGTGGAGGAAGACGCTCTGGTCCAATGGCAGGAGATGACTTACGATTTGATCTTGAATTAGACTTTAAGAAGGCAATATTTGGCGGTGAGGAGAAGGTTCGTATCCGTCATCTCGAAACTTGTGGAACATGTTCAGGTAGTGGTGTCAAGCCTGGTGCCAAGGTTAGTACATGTCCGGTATGTAATGGCGTTGGTGTTACGATGCAGGTTACACGTACACCGCTGGGTAACTTCCAAACACAACAGACATGTTCGGCTTGTCGTGGAACTGGACAAAAGATTGAGGAATACTGTGGGACATGCTCTGGAGAGGGCACTGTTAGTAAGACAAAACAAATTAAGGTTGATATCCCACCAGGTGTTGAGGATGGAAACAAACTACGTGTTAGATCCGAAGGAGATGCAGGACCTAATGGCGGACCTGCAGGAGATTTATACATTTTCCTAAAAGTCAAAGAAGATAAAAACTTTAGACGTGAGGGTCCTGAAATCTACTCCGACGCAACGATATCTTACATGGATGCCATCTTGGGAGCATCACTCAAAGTGCCAGTGGTCGATGGCGAGGTAACAATTAAGGTACCTCCGGGTACACAGCCCGAGCAGGTTATGAGACTTAAAGGAAATGGCGCACCAGTACTAGGAGATACAAATAAGAGAGGTGATCATTATGTTACCATGAAGATTGAGATCCCATCAAATGTATCAAAGGAAGAGAAGGAGTTGGTAGAAAAATTGAGAGAGTTGCAATCTAAAAAGAAGACTGGATTCTTTCAATAACTAGAGAAGAGAGTGGGAGAATGTGTGGGAGGATAAGCTAGAGGGTCATTTTTATATATACCTTTAGACCTTCCTTTAGATAACCATAATGAATATATGACAAAGAAGAAGAGTGGTTAGAAGGACTGCTTCATCTCAGTTGTTTTTTTCTACTCGCCTTAACTCCCCA
>Ga0214478_100769_pt1 | contig 17937 bp, 15 predicted proteins | sample M1_20Mar14CPVII9_2_FD_178001 | JGI IMG/M metagenome (GOLD analysis project Ga0214478, IMG submission 178001) | Marine eukaryotic communities from Monterey Bay, California, United States - M1_20Mar14CPVII9sort6BwellD7 | ecosystem: Environmental > Aquatic > Marine > Unclassified | place: USA...
TACATCGACGGCCACATCCTCGGGCACGCCAGGACTTGGAATAGAAACAGTACCCAATCTTGTCTTCCTTCTTTGTATCTTCTTGTGCTTATTATCTACTCTCTCCTCCTCTACCTGTACATTATGTGCAACTTCCCCTGTTGCTCTATTATCTCTACCAGTAATCCTTCTCATCATTCTCGATACCGCACTCGATCCTTCTTGTTCATTATTAAAAGCATTCCGTTCCTCTAATAAAGCACGTTCATACTTACTTCTCTTGGAACAGTTTTCAACAAACTTGCGTATAACATTTAATGATACATCTTCTTGTGTTAATTCTATATCGTTCTCATTCTTCTTCTTGACATCACTATTACTACTTGTTGTTGACGAAGAAGAGGACATTGACACAGGCCACGTACCACCGAACTGTTCCATAACCTTACGATATTCTTTTAATAACGGCGGACAAACCATTTCAGCATAGACAGACTTGCCTTGTACTAATGGTAATTGTGACATATCCTCAATGTATGATGATGGGCGTGGTGTGAAGATATATGTACCTGATAATAAAGTAAGTGTTGTTGATATTGATATATCTATTGATAGATTTATAAATTTTCGTATTGTTGATGGTTGTTTTACTGATGAAGTTGTAGTTTGTGCAGCATGATGTGACATAGATGAAGAAGCACTAGCACTTGATGGTATATTATCAAACTTGTATATAGCAGATCTATTGGCAATAGCTTTCCGTACAAGTGATGAAATACCTCTGCCAGATCGCAATGTTATAAATGCAAATAGTCCCACTGCTATTGATTTATTCCGTACAATATTATCTCGCTGTGTTTTATTCTCGACTATTAGGGCAGCTTCTGCTTCATATTCTTTTGCTATTGATTTTGTATTGTGTTGCTGCTGCTGATGATGATATGATTGACTCGCGATTGAAGTGTTAGTTTTGGTGTCGGTATCATTCTCATCATCATTGCGTGCCATATCTTTTGCAATATCATTGCATTTCTGTATCATCTCAGGACTATTAATTGCACGTGATATTGCGTCATGAAAGTTTAGTAATAGTTGACCTCGTACTGTCCATGCTTGACGCTGTGGTGGGGAAGATGACGATGTTGTTTTTGCAGAGCTTTCAGAGTTTGATGCGGAAGCGATCTCATTGTTGGTACCATGCGAGCTCATCTTACTGCTATTGTCATCGCTCTTTACCGACGGCCGAAGGCCCATGGTTGATATGGTGATTAATATATTTGCTAGGAGTTAGTTGTGAGTTGAAGGTTAGTTGAGGAGGAGTATGGCACGATTTGGAGTGGCCCTCTTGTCAAGAATAACGGTATTCAAAACTCAATCTTGCAAAATAATTGTGTTAGGTAGTAAAGAGCAAACCTTAATGTATTACCTAGTGAGTTCTTTATCCTCAACACCATCAAGGGCTTCTTTAAGTTAGTGAAAGAAGTTGACCAGCCTGTGCGCCATACTACCATTCTATGCAAAGCAAAAGAGACACCAAAGATAACTTCCAATCGCGGAGGCAGCCAGGGCAGATCTAATACGTTTGGAGGATCTTGGGAGTTGCTACATAGATAGAATGGCTTACACATCTTATGCTCATAATTTTCAATATCGTTCACCACTCCATCATTTATCCAAACAACACTCGTTGCAACTATTGTCTTCACATAGTTAACATTGCAACGACTCTCCATCATACTTCTACCACGCTACTGCTAACGCACATCGTCGATATATAATCTACAGATAGTATAATAATATAAATATGGCAACATCATCACTCCTAGGACGTCGTATCTTCTTAGCTGCTGCATCACGCACAACACAACGTCAGATTCAAGCAACAGCCCTTCGTGCTAACTCATCACACGCAATCGCTGCTACTACTCAAGCATCGTATCAACAACAGGACACATCATCATTCTCCAATGTATCACTCTTTGCAGCCGCTGGGGCTACACTAGCTGCCACAACCGCCATGGCAAATGACAAGCAGACTGCAAAGTGTTGTGGTATCGCGGGTGTTGTTGGTGCTAAAGGTGATGCTCGTGATTATCTAATTGAGGGTTTGACGATTCTTAAGAACCGTGGATATGATAGTGCTGGTATTGCTACCATGGATGATGCCAATCCAAACTTGGTAAGTATCTTGTGTTGTGCATATCTTGTGTACATCTTGTGGGTCATTGTGGCTGATCTAACTTACATCTCTCGTCTCCCCCTCTCCCCCCTTCATATCTTTCTCCCCTCGACTACTACTATACAGATGATCACCAAGTATGCATCCGAAGGCGAGAAGGCCGACGGACTAAACCTCGTGAAAGAAAAGTCCTCAAGTTCCGAGGGACATAACATTGGTATCGCTCATACACGATGGGCCACCCACGGTGGCAAGACCGATGCCAACTCTCATCCACATACCGACTCCTCTGGTAAGATCGCTCTCGTACACAATGGCACACTCAATAATGCCAATGAGTTACGTCGTGAGTTACAAAGTCGTGGACACAAGTTCAGTAGCGAGACTGATACCGAGGTAATTGCCAAGTTGATTGGTGAATACTACGAGAAGGGCGGATGTACCAATGTCAAGCTTGCCACCGAGTTGGCATTAGCTCGATGTGACGGAAGTTGGGGATTATGTATCATGTGTACTGATTGTCCTGACCAGCTTGTCGTGGCACGTAATGGATCACCACTTGTTATTGGTATCGGGAGTGATCGTACCTTCATTGCATCTGAAACTTCCGCTTTCAATAGATATACCAAGAACTTTATTAGTATGAATGATGGTGAGATTGGTGTGTTGCGTGCTGATGGTTCCACACTTGATTTGACAAGAATGCAAGAGGCGCCTGATCAAGAAGTCAAGTTGAGCCCCGCTCCATTCCCCCATTGGACACTTAAGGAGTGTGTTGAACAGCCCGAGGCTATCGCTCGTGCTTTGGGATTTGGTGGTCGATTGACTGCCGATTCTATCCATTTGGGTGGACTTGAGAAGATGGCAGATGAGTTGTCACGTGTCAAGTATCTTACACTTTCGGCATGTGGTACTTCATTAAATGCTGCCAAGTATGCTGAGAAGTTGATGAAGCATTTGGGTAGCTTTGATATGGTACACAGTTTAGATGCTGCCGAGACTGACTCGAACGATTTCCCTCGTACTGCTGAGAAGGCTCAGGAAAGTGCATTCTTGGTTGTTTCTCAAAGTGGAGAGACCAAGGATGTTGCCAATGTTGTAAATGCTGCTCAAGAGAAGGATGTTACTGTTATGAGTGTTGTCAACGCCGTAGGATCTCTCATCGCTCGTACTACCCAACTAGGTGTATACTGCAATGCCGGACGTGAGAATGCCGTAGCTTCTACCAAGGCCTTCACTACCCAAGTTACTGTTCTAGCACTTATTGCCCTATGGTTCCGTGAGCTTAAGGATAAGTTCAATGGTATCACCGAGCACAGTGTTGAGGCACAACTGATGAAGGAATCTCTAATGCGTCTACCAATCTGTTGTGGTATGGCCTTGAGAAATCGTGAACAGTGCAAGGAAATTGCCGAGAGATTGAATGGTAAGGATCATTGCTTCATCCTTGGTAAGGGATACGGAGAGGCCGTTGCCTACGAAGGTGCCCTCAAGATTAAGGAAATGTGCTACCTCCACGCAGAGGGGTACAGTGGTGGAGCATTGAAGCATGGACCATTTGCCCTCATTGAATCAGACGAGAACGGCAAGTTAGGCGCTACTCCCATCATTATGCTCATCCTTGATGATTGTCACGCCCATCACATGAGAACTGCCGCCGAGGAAGTCAAGGCTCGTGGAGCCGATGTTATTATTATTACCGACAAGGCTGAGCTTGCCGAAGGTCTCGATTCTAATCCTGTCGTGATCCCAAGCAATGGACCCATGACAGCCTTGGGAGCTATTATGCCAATACAATTGATGGCTTACGAGCTTGCTTTGATGAGAGGAATCAACCCTGATACACCAAGAAATCTTGCAAAGGCTGTGACTGTAGATTAAGAACTTGTTTGACAATATGGGGATGAACAAATTAAGAGATGTTTGCACTAGAATCACGAATATTGTTGTGCAACTCTTGGGGAATTGAAGAGTATTTTTGTTAGAATGTTCCATTAGTATGCATATAAATTTAGGAGGGATGTTTCAATTGACTTTGAAGTGATGTATTACATACTAGCAGTACCCCAGTCCTCTGCCGTCATCTCAACCGTCATCTCAACTAACCATATAATCATAATATAGTCAGCCGTCATCTCAGCCGTCATCTTCAACAGCCAAATAGTGGACTAGACTTCCTTCATTCTCTACTACGCTACTTGGAACTTAAAAAAGATACCCCGTCGATATCCTTTCCTTTCACTCACTACAGTTAGCCACTTTTGATATTTTTTGACTATCTAAAAGTCATAAAAACAACACAAGCAATAGGCCATACTATGACCACCTAATACACCAGCTATCGCCGCTTAGATATCACATAGAGCATCTCAATATCTTCATAAATATTTAGTGTTCCATTGCTCTGAATTTTATCTGCAAGAAGTTGCCAGATTTTACACACAACACACATTAATATAAGATGGCAAAATCATGGCTTCTATCATTACTAGTCCTAATCGTTCATATATACTACGCGGATGGACAACTACGTCGTAAACTCTCTCAAGAATCACCAGCGTCACAATTACCAAATGTTGATGTAGAACTTATAATACGCAGTGGTGAGGGATGTGGAGGGACTAAACCAGTATTAGATATATATAAAAGTAATGCAGTTGAGGATGGTGTTGGTGCTCCGACTGTTTTACTCCTACCGGATGGGGAGTATGAACATCTTATCACTGATTCTATTGAAATGTAAGTAATTATTCTTCTTATTATTTGTTATATAACTACTTTGTGCATACCTTTGTCGTGTTTATCTAATACCCATAATATATTGTAACATACAATTACACTCACTCACAATAATATTGCAGTGCCGGCTCACAGTATATAGCTGCAGGTTATACCCTTGCTGTTTTATACTACCGCCTACCGCTATCACCAACTGATGCGGAAGATGATGAACATTTGGTATGTAATGATCCACGTGAGACGGAAAAAGATTTAAATGCTGCAATGGATGTTCTGCATAAGAACGCAGCCGACTATCGTATTAACCCGAATGAGATTGTGTTTTCAGGTTTCTCTGCTGGTGGACATTTGGCTGCATTACATTCAGCACGCTGTTCACGTCGAGGATCCTGTCCCAAGGCACAGGTACTACATTATCCATATTTAGATGCTGGCGCAATGATATTTTGTAGTGAGGTGGGGACGAGATATCGCGAACAAATGGATTTCAATGAATGTCACCCAACTTCCTTGATGGATAGAGGAGTTCCTCCTACTATAGTTTATCATGCAAACCAAGATGAGCTTGTACAAACAAGACAAATGACAGACTATGTTACAGCCCTAACGAATCATGGTGTACCGCATGAGTACTACGAGGCGCCATCTGGAGGGCATTTCCTTGTATCATTCAGTGAACTGGCTGCGGCAACTTCCCTTACTGCTACTGCAAACTACGCGTCTTTAATTGAACATGCGCTCGCTCTTCCTGATGCACAATGCAACCGCTGCACAGATAATCCATCACAGGCATTGTATGATGAAGGCTTAGTGTGCAATAGTCCAGAAATATTTTCCCGTGTTGAAAGTGCTTGTTCGGCACCACATTGGAATAGAAGGGGGTATTGTCGACAGACTTGCTTTAATTTGGGAAAGGCGTATGATGGTGAAGTATGTTGTGACTCGGCTGTTGCGGCAGACAAACCTGTGGAAAAGGAGGAGGTGGCTCCTGATAGCCCGGCCGTTAGTAGTACTTTATGTACACCTTGCTATGATAATCTATCTCGGGAGATGATTCAAAACCATTTGACCTGCGCCGATTCTGAAGAGGATATTCAGACTAAGTGTCGAGACGATGAATATTGGACTTTGAATAGGCTTTGTCAGGCTACATGTTATCTTGTTGGAAGAGGTTATGATGGAGATGAATGCTGTGAGGCAATCAGTATGTAGAGACTGTAGGATAAGAATAGAGTAATAGTTGCACACTACTATAATCATATTAAAGAAGGAGTAGAGTATAGCCACTAGCATAGGAACTGTCGGTCTAAACAAACACTCATAAGGTCTGATGAGCTACAACAAAAATAACTTATTAGTTTAGATACAAAATTGAAAGTGATAATCTCTATGTTTATTGTTTATAAGCGTGTTTTCGACCCTCCTTAGGTCACGGCCAAGATATCTCGGCTTTCTGCAAATGCATCATCAGTTGGTCGGTCTAGACCAATAACACGGACTTGGATATATACACATCCTCATCAACGCCTCAAATAGTTCCAAACCATAAGAGTTTCCATAATAAACATAAAGTCTGGCTTATAGATGACACATTCATATTGTCACCACCAGATCTAATAACCCCCATAATTTCCCATTCCTCTTGATGAATAAGGTTCCAAACCCTCCATCAACTCATGTAAACACAACCCCATCCAGGATCTAAGGATGGAGATTTAGGTTGCCAATCCCTTGTGTAACGGCTATTCGACTAGAGTAGGCTGCATGTAAATTTAAACTGGCCTAGCTCCTCGTCTTGAGTTGCTATCACGTGCATTTAAGCGACTCATTTCATTGTTGTGATTCGAGTTATCAATCGTTTCATGTCTAACACGCATATCACCAGGATTGCAATTAATACTATTGAATAGAGCCAATGCAAACGGTTCAAATACTGTTGAGTTGTTTGGGTCAATAACAGGTAATGTCCGATAACGAGACATACTTATTGACCTATTGAAGTTGTCTCCGCCTATTACAATATTATACCAAGTGTGTAGATAATGATCAGTTGATGGCAAGAAGTGTGCATTTGGATCACCTGTAGTAATTCGTTTCATCATGGTAATCTGTGCATACATTCTTGTATTGTGATACAAGGTACAGTCGTTAGGGCTATGAATCAAATTAAGCCCGATGATGACTTGCTTGTGTAACCAATCTAACGTGCTGCCAGTCTCAAACTCGCTCTCTTCAAAGAGTACAATTTGATTTAACGCAACGAGAACTTCATCATCAAAGTATTCATCTTCTGGGTTATTCTTGATGTATTCTAAACGACTGTTCAAACGATTGACAAATGTAGTTGTGTTCAAATTACGTAACAGCTCAAATGTGAGTGTTTCCATTGCTTCGGTTGCTAATACAAGAACAACGTCCCTTACTCTGCCTGTAATGCGCAATCCTGAGCCACTAAGCAAACCGCAGATTGGTCGCAGCAAATCATCCACTGGACCACACCTCAACAGTAGTGGTCTTGACGAGGACGAGGACTCTCGACTGGCAGTACTCGAGTCGGGTGAGCTTCCACCTTCTGATGATGATCCTGACGTAGAGCTAGCAGATGGCACAGAGTTATTTGTCGAAGCACTATTTGTACGCCGACGTTGGGATGGTCTAGCACTGTTTCGTGCTGATGATCGACTAGTCCGTGACGACGATGATCTACTACTTGCTGCTTCCGATCTATGCCTTCTCTGCTGTAGAATTTCTCGATGAGCTTGATCCAAAATGGCATTAACAGCATCATCTCCTTCTCCGCAGATCTTAACGGCAAGAGCAATCTTCTTGCCACATTCACTCACGACACCACCAGGGCTCAAGACATTCTTCAATGACTCTCGTACGTTGCTAGAGATTGATGTTAGCACAGCAGGTACATTCACTTCATGCTGTTCAATCATCCTTTGCAAGTATCCACCAACTTGATTCTGATTATGAACAATTTGATCAATGACTGTTCTAATGATGTAGTTACTCTTTGAACCAAAGTAGTAGTCACTGATCCTAAGGCGTCGGTAATAGTCTTTTCGTTTCATTGGAAAGGTGCTTGTAAGGTAGAACACGATTGCTTTCATAACAGAAGCACCATCACTTGAAGAAGTATCACCCTCCTTCTTTTGATTAGCCAACTCTCCAAGTGCTTTGAAGATGGCTGCGGGTAACCACTCAAGAATGGAAGTAACATCATCACTAACTGAAAAGAATGGCATTGCAAGAGTCCTCTCGAGATCGAACAGACGGGCTAGATCAGTTGGGCACCATCCTGAATACAACTTCTTGTCTCTCTTTCGTGTCGATATTCCGCCGTGCCACTTCCCGGCTTCTTTACGATAACCAGTCTTTCCCGACTTGAGCTTGGGTGTTTCACCATTCGATAGCTTCTCATCCTCTTCATCATCATCCTCTTCATCGCCCCGAGATAGATAATCAAGACCTAATATACTCTCGACTGCAAATTTAGATACAATCAAAGACATGCTGAGGATAAGCTTGGCATCAACAACCGCTACTCCTGTGATTTTCTCCCCAGCCTCGTCGAAGGTAACATTCTTGGTTCGATCAATTAAATGTCGTTCCTTTCGAGCATCAACTATGGCATGTTGCAATGATAATACAGTCTGTTTGAATTGTGTTGAGTCACGGTGGCTGCTCGTGTGCTTTGATCCATTCTCATTCGCCCAGTTGTGGGCACAACTATCCTCTACAATCTGTATTTGCTCCTCAGTTGCAGCTAGGAGAATGCAGATTCGAAAGAAGACGTCGTCAATAAACTCTTGTCTCCCCCAGTCACTATTTGTAACACGAAAGTTGGTACTAAAGTAGTCAATTACTTCTTCAATTTGCTCGTTAGTTGCAGTAGTTGGTACAACTCCCAAATAGCGAGGGTAAAGTTTCATCAAACATGTTCCATCTTCTGATTGTAATTTATCTTCGTTATAGCTGTCCTCTTTGAGGGTTATTATCTTCTTTATTGCCAAAAGAAGAGATCTCATACTTGAATGCCAAAAGGAGAGCTCGCATACTGAATAAAGCTAGTGTGTGTGTGTTGAGTTGTGTAAAGTGAAAAGTAGGGTATGTACATACATACTAAAAAAAAAAATACTCACCAAAGCCAACTCACTTTGTAAACTCACTTTACAAACACTCAACCTCAACCACTACAAAACAAACTACAAAATCAAGATGATCATTGAATTAATCATTGCATTGGCAGTTGCTGACCGAGCTGTTGCACAGGTAAATTGTTGTCGTAAAATGTGAATCGCGTGTGCTACCTTTGTTGTTGAAATGCGATTGACTCCAACTCACACCCTTTCTTTCTCTTAAACTTAGATGGCTGGTGGCAGGCGTAGCAGAGCAGGCCAGGCTCAGCGAGAACGACATGCGAGGGATCAAGCTGCAAATGTCGGGATGGCACGTCATATTGCAAGGTGGCGAAGCAATGAGCGTCGAGGTGTAGACGAACTCGGCCAGCGATTGAATTTGTCAATTCTTGTGCGTACTGTCATGGCCGCCCGCGATCACATTGATGTGAACGCAACGTTACCTGTAGGAGCAAGGGGATTTATCGAAATCCTTATCCACTCCGGTGTTCCAGGAACTGCGTGGGATTTGCATGCATGCAAGCCAAGTGATGGGGGCATAACTTGGGGCAGCACACTTACATCCAATTTGGGGAAATTTCCAAGCATCAAGTGTGAACGTGTGGGTGCTAATGGTGAACGTGTAGGCAAGACTGTCAGGTGGGATAACAGTCATGGACTCCGAATCCGTCACACACTGAATTGTGACTTGTTCAATGACATGGATCTCTTACGCAAGTTGCAGTATTGCCCGGGTGCATCAAACGCAGATAAGGTTGCTCGCAAGATCAACACTTTGATTAGTCGTCGTGGTGTTGAGAACTTGCCCGATGTTTTGGGAGCAGGCTTGTTGCCTTAAATCGAGTAATCGTAGGGAGTCAACCCTCCAAATCGACATGTATTGGTATAGGTATATGTCTTGATCTGATCCGATTGACTGATGATGCTAATAGCAAACAACCTTTGGTTGTTGGCCTATGGAGGGCCGAAACATATCTAAACTAACTGCCACAACAACTAACACATCAATGAAAGGTACATCTTCCGATCTTGTAAGTGCCACATCTTGATTGAGTTAAATTAAATCATTTTGTAAATTTAGCACGCACTGAAAACTCTACCTTCTAGCTTAAACTGTTTCCTCTCATTTTGTATTTAGCGCGCATTGAGATGCATCTTATTTAGCTTGTACATCCCCCAAATGATAGTTTTACAACCTAAAAAATACTTAATCTCTTAATATCCAATACCAAGTCCACGCAAGCATAGTAGCTTTCCTCCTGGACGTGTTGAACAAGCTTCACCCTTTGCTGCTTTAAACGTCTTCTTTGCTTCTGCTGCCTTATTCTGTGCTATTTGGGCAGCCTTTTGAGCTTCCTGTTAATTCAAAGAGAGTGAGTGTTGAGTGAGACATATCCATCAAACAAAACAATTACTTCTATATTGATCTTACCTTTGCGTCCGCCTTGGCGTCCTTGTATGCACTATTTAAATCGGCGGCACGGCCATCACGAACTTCCTGTGATTCCAAGTTAGGATCGACTACTGGAGCAGATTTCGATGGCATGTCAAACTTTGGAGTATCAAAGTCATAACTAGGAGTATCAAATTTGGGTACAGCTGGTGCTTTTGGTAAGTCTACCTTTGGCATATCAACCTTTGGCATTGAGAAAGATGATGTATCAAACTTTGGAATATCAACCTTTGGCATATCAGGAGCTGTAAATGATGGTGCCGAGGGAGCATTATCCTTTGGAGTGGATACTGGAGTGTCAACCTTGGCAGCTGGAGCAGGAATGTCAACCTTTGGTACTTCAATCTTTGGCATATCAGGAACGTCAATCTTTGGCATTGAGAAGGATGGTGTCTTAAAGTCCGGCACCTTAATATCCGGTGCCTTAAAGTCAGGCACCTTGACATCCTTTAGTAAATCGGAAGGTGATGATACCGCCGCTGGTGCATCTGATTCCTCCTTTGCAGCCTTTTGCTTCTCTACTGCCAATCTTTGCTTCTCTTTCTCGGCAGCCTACAAATATTCAGTTGTTGTATTATTAGAATACACTCATATTATGACATACACAAGAAAGACAATAACAAAGACACTTACCAATCGTTCGGCTTTGGCAGCTGCCTTGTCTGCTTTTTCCTTTTCAGCAGATGCTTTAGCATCGGCTTCGGCCTATATTATGATTATGATGTATAGTGATGTGAGAAAGTTATATCATTTTAATTAAGCAGTGTGTGTAATGAGAACACTTACCTGTTTCTTCTCAGCTGCTGCCTGTTTTGCAGCAGCCTTCTCTGCTGCCGCTGCCTCTTTAGCATCCGCCTTTGCCTGGGCGTCAGCAGCTTTTGCAGCACTGTCATCTTCTTTACTACTAGGTGATGGTGTGGGTGCTGTGAAACTTCCCATCATAGATTTACCTTCCCCAGCAGTCACATCACCACCTGATGTTGCCTGATCATAACTGGGCAATGAGAAGTCAAGTGTTTCAAATGATCCTCCGCCACCAAACGATGGAGCACCAGCTGATAGTAGAACTGATGAAGATTGAGTCTGAGTGACTGCAACTATTATGGTGCCATTGTTAGTTGTTTGAAAGTTTTACACAATTTGTGCATATCATGTGAGTAAGTTTTAATTGCAATAGGTTCAAACATACAATACACTACAAGAAAACTCACCTTCGCCTATCGGAGCAATAGTACTTGGATCAGCTAGAGCAACCTGTGCCATAATACCCATACCTGTCATGAAAGCAGCAGCGCCCCCAGCAACTTTCCTCAATACATCATCAACATCATTATTATCATCTTGCTTTAATGCCGATAATTGTACAACTTTTTGTTGCTGAAGCCGATTGCTTGGGGTGAAAGCAAATGCGTCACATGATGGAGATGCCGCTGATAGGGCTAGGAATACTGATAACTTAGACGGCGCCATTGTTGAGGTAGTAGAGTGACTTAGCGCAAACTTTAACGGGAGTGGGGTGTCAATATTATGCGATAGAACGGTTCCCAGGATTTCTCTTCAACATGATAATAAAAAACCATAATATCATATCGCCACGACCTTTGCTGTTATATAATTACTCCATTGCAACTATTATCATGTTGAGATCCGCTATCCTTGCCGCTACTATTGCCTCAACGGCAGCATTCTCGCCCGCACCCACCGGTCGTGCCTCCACATCAGTATCCGAGTCGAAGGCAGACTTGCAAAACTTGGCAGCCAAACTTAACCCTGCAGTAAAGTACTTTGATCCATTAAACTTAGCAGAGGCTGAGTTCTGGGGTGAATCAAATGAGGCTACAATTGGTTTCCTTCGCGAGTCAGAGGTTAAGCATGGACGTGTTGCTGTAAGTTAGTATTTTATGAGGATATATTTTGTGAAAAATGTTCATATCTTATGCTCATTTATATCAACCTTCATATACAGATGTTTGCTTTCGTTGGGTACATTGTTCATGCTAATGGAATTACCTGGCCATGGGCAATGACCTTGGCTGGAGATCCATTCCCTAAGGTATCAAATGCTCCTGAGGCATGGGATGCCATCCCCGAAGCAGCTAAGTGGCAAATCATGGCATTCGTTGGTTTCCTTGAATTCTGGCGTGAGTCTCAATGCGATAAACATTACATGAGTGGTGGTAAGGTTGGATATTTCCCCCCATTTGATGCCAAATATATCCCAGGAGGAGCTCTTAACCTTTACAGACCATTTGGTGCTGAGGATATGACAGCAGAGAAGAAGGAGAATCGTCTAAGAGCAGAGATCAACAATGGAAGACTTGCTATGTTGGGTATCTTTGGCTTCATCTCAGAGGGCGCCACTGAGGGATCTGTTCCTGCCTTGACTGGTGTTATTCCTCATTACGACGGCGATGTCATGCAACCTTTAGCAACAAGTATCATCCCTCACTTTTAAATATGATGTTATACCAAACTGCATGTAAGATATTACCAACCAATTGAAAGAAGCGAGAGTTTGTCACCTCCGCCAATGGTCTACAGAGACCTCTTTTTAACATATCCCTAAAACGAAAGAGGAGTACATGTTTCAGATAAAGCATTCTATCTGCCTTAAAGGCCCAGATGAGTAGAAACACTGCAGTCATAACTTAGGAGAATGTACATATTTTTCCGAATACTGAAAGCTGCATAGTTATTATCTATTTAACTTCTTCTACAGCTCTACATGCATGTGCTAGCTAGCTTTACTCTAATATTCTCAATACTTGCCTTCTATTGATACCTCGTATTCTTCATCATCTTTCTTCGTCAGAAGTGGATTCCGATTCACTTGTTGCCTCCTTTAAGAAAAGACCATTTATATCTGAAGGCTTGAGTGTGTTGACTAAGCAAGCCGATATCATAAGAAAGCCTCCAATGTAGTCAGATAACCCAAAAGTTTCATGATACAACAGGGCAGCAAATACTCCGGCCCACAGCGGCTCGGTCGCCAATATAACACTTGCTTCTGAGCAGGGCACTCTTCCTATGGCTGTTATCTCAATACAAAAGTTGAGAGATGTTGAAAGGAGTCCAGTCCACACAACAGCCAATGCTACTTGTCTCATATTTGGATCAAGCAACAAGCCTGGTAGCCCCATACTTTCCCAACCAGGCTCAAATACCCAACCATCGGCAAGCGACCATATCATAGAGAAAAAAGCAGTGGTTGCCACTAAGCCAGCTGTAATGGGAAGAGCTTGGTCTGGCTCTTTCCTCATCATCTTTTCCGACATGAAGATTCCTGAGCGATGCGCGTTGTAGCGATTTATGATGATTAGAAAGAGAGGTGATAATAAGTTAGCATGTGAGTTACAAAGGCAATCAAATGAACGCAAGTTTAAGTCAAACTGAAGCAGCCAGATGAAACTTCGTATTGAACACTTGACTTCACATGATAAAACAATACTAACGCGGACTTTCCTGTGCCAAACCCGACAGCTTGAACTAACGATAATGCATCTCCTCTGCCGATCTTAGATATTGTTTCAGATATATCAGTGCCACCTCCGAACAGTTCTAATGAGCAAACTCCACAAAGACAAAGCAATGCTGCCAACCAAGTCTGTGGAGATTCTTTGATTCCCATTGGTTTCTTATCGATAGCCCATTGCAATAAAGGACACACTAATACAGTTGCGCTTCCCAGGAATGAGACTAGAGCTGGAGAAGTGTCAACTAATGCTATGCTTTGTGAGACATAGCCAAATGACACAAACGACCCACAAATCAAAACTTCGTTTTGTAATATAGGTTTAAGTTGGAAAAGAAATGGAGACAAGGCTATACTCGCTAGTACCATTCGATCTGATGTAGCTGCAGCTGCAGGTAAGTTATCAACCATTAGCGAACCAAGTGGGAAGTTTGTGCCGTACAATATAGCAACCAAGGCAAGAATAACTCTCGGTCCAATATACGATGATAATATGCTCTCAATGAAGCTTGAATCGACCTCTTGAGGTGTATCAGTTGGGCAATAAACTCGATTATTTCCAGCTTGGATATCTTCATCGAGTGGTGAATCTAAAACATCAACACTCTCTCTTCTTTGATTATTATTGTCATTATTATTTTTGAATACAGCTGATATCATAGTTTGGTCTTCAAATAGTATAGATGAGGATGAATAATTGGAGGCTGGTATTGCTGTATTTGAAACCATTTGCAATGATGAAGGAGCATGAAATGAATGTTTGTTGCATAGAAGTCTTCCGCCAGTGGGAGCCGCCGAGAACGCATTGGTCGACGGCAGAACTACAACCGCTAGTATCAAAAGAGCCTTCATACTGAATTATATATCCTCTCCAATGGGTGATATATCCCCCCTATTATTTTGCAAAGTATTTAAAGCGGAGTGAATAATTATCAACAATCTGTTTTTTTCAAATTCAAGATGTTGCAGTGTTGATGTCACGTTTCTCCCCTGGGATTTTGAGCTTTGCTGAACGTAAAGTCCCAGAGTCCCGGGGAGAATGTTATCGTCACAAATTTCATCACTAAAATCTTATAATCACATGAAAATCACAGGATACCCCTTATGGAGATCAGTGAGGCGGGCAAATAAATGGCAAATTATAATAAACGTATCTACCTACTCTCTTCTCTCTTATTGACTTAAGGTTCATAGTGAGGGTTGGGAATCTACTGTTGGTTTATAATATTTGGGGAAAGGTTGGCAGTACATAGGGATAAGAGAGCGAAAGTAAAGTTGAGTATTTAGAGTTGGAACATACATCGATTATTGCAACACAATCTCTCCACTTGTCAACATTCGACTTGACACATCACACTGAAGCCCTTCTATTTTCAGGCATCACCTCAACGATTGATACTTCACGAAGGTTGGAAAGTTAATCTGACATGGTACATTTGAAAAGTTATATTACTGCTGTCATACTCATTGCATCATCATCATTTAGTAGCATATCTAAAATACCTTCATGTGAAGCACATCCTGCAATATCAGCTATTAATCATTTCTATAAGAACAATAGATTCAAGGGTGCTTTCTTGACATGTTCCATAAAAGGTTGTACAGCTGACTTGGTTGCACAATATATTGCAGGAAAAAAGAAAGAACGACAGCTACGAGAAGAGGAATCAAAATTTACAGCAATAGATAATGCTCTTAGTAAACTCAATCCGATTAAGAAGACTAGGGGTGGTGATATAGCCTCTAAGAGTTGGAAGTTTGATCTAAGAAGAAGTATAATGTTCTTGATTTATGGAGGATTGTATCAAGGATGTGCTCAGGAATATATCTATAATGATATCCTACCTATTTTAGGTACGAATACAGATGTTAAAACAGTTGCCAAAAAGGTAGTCATCGATATGGGTTTTATTTCCCCTTTGATATGCATTCCAAGTAAGTATAGAGTGAAGTTGCCTGTTCATATCACAACTCTTTGGCTCATCATCTATTCAATTTACATACTTATGACAGTGGCATATCTTGTCAAAGGTTTAATGCTAGGCAACAATATCCGACAGTCACTTAACAATTACAAATATGATGTCATACAAAAAGGAGTTGTTTATAAGAACTGGATGATCTTTGTTCCTGTTCAATGCTTGACGTTTTCTGTAATACCCGAGCACTTAAGAGTATCATTTGTTGCTTGTGTTTCCTTCTTCTGGATGATCTTATTGTCATGCATCTTAAGCAGCTGATTGATTCAAGAAGAATGTGTATCCTGTACTTAATTGTATCCTTACTTTGTTTACTAGAAATGAGTAGCTAATATATAATAGGAGTGATGTTGTCCTTTCAAGTAAATACGTTCTATTCTCTAGAATTCTCCCATCCTGCCGTCTTTATAATCTTGTTGCATGTGCGCGTCCACGAACATCTTCAATGATTTGTAACTAGCACCATAGTGTAGCTCAACATAGTTACCGTCACCATTTATGAAAAAGTAATGCGCGAAGTTAGGGTTCATTTCATCTCCTAGAGAATCTGCAAACAGATTCTTCATGAACTTAAATACAGGGTGTGTATTGGGCCCATTAATTTCAATTGGTTCCATGATGTGTATCTTATGTCCGCCCTTCTTCTCGGCAGCTTCTACTTCATCTTTACACTTTTGAATATTGCTTCCGGGATGATTGAATGGAAACGCCAGTATTTCTAATGCCCAAGGATGAATTGTTTGTAAACTTTCTAATGTCTCCCAAAATATTTCAGAGTATTCACAAACTCTTGCGGCATTTACGATCACAGTGATATATCCTTCCAAAAAATCTTCAAAACGCAATACTTTTCCATTTGCATCCTTTGCGGTAAGTTCAAAGAACTCTTCATTCTGTTCCTCTGACATTTTCTTCGTTGCAGGCTCTCGATATGTTTTCTTATGACATGATTCAATTCTTCTGCATAAAGCTATGTAAAAACAATAAAAATAAATATGAGTCGACTTGAGTAAATGATAATATCATGTTGGCAATCATATCTCCGTCCGTTCTACTATATAATATCACGGTAATCATCTCTCTAAGGAGAGATAGTAATCATCGTATTTATAATATCATGTTGGTACATCTCCCCGTTATGATGGTAATCGTATATACTATTTCAATGACTATCATTCACAAAAAAGATCCATACTCACTATGGCCGGCCATTTGGACTACAGTCTCCTCTTTCTGCCCACTCCCCGCACTCGGGATATACATCTAAGAAGGGAACTTCTGATGCTCGGATGGCACTGAGGCATAATAGACAATACAGTAGTAGGGTGAATATCATCTTAAAAGATTGCAATGCAAATAAACAGTTTAGAAAAATGGGGTAGATGATCATACCATCACTCTAACAAGCATGCAAGATAGCCAGAGTACTAATGCAGTCAATGTGCCTCTATTCATAGAAGAATTCTAACTGGTGTTTACTCTACTCTTGATAATCGGCAAAGTTTCGCTAGATTTGGAAAGCCCGAGATTCTTGATACTAATACATATCTTACTCCTACCATGCGGAGAAACTACAAGTATCTTATGATATAAGAAACTAAGGTCGCAACTTATCATTTATATTATAAAGTATCATATTTACATATACCTAGAAACTAAGCTTCTAGTTTTCATTCTTCCAAAGGTTCATTATCTCATCATCACATAAATCAACCTCCTCGAGGGGTGATGAAGGAGGACTAGGGCATCCGCCGGACGAACCATTAGATATCCTACGCTGAATTTGGGTAGTGGACTGGGAACATATCTGGTTAAAATGGCTGGATACATCCATGGACGAATCGAATGGCAGCGGCATCGTATAATCTTGATAGTGGAATGTCTTCCCCTTGTTCGGATCTTGCTTGTTGTTGCTCACATTGATTGACGGAGGTACTACAACTGGCATGTTCTGCTGATTGCCAGACATCATGGATGGTAGTAGATGTTGT